>ULUW01001305.1_pt1 | contig 31803 bp, 30 predicted proteins | sample 1959041 | NCBI WGS metagenome assembly ULUW01 (sample SAMEA4835775, study PRJEB28245) | human gut metagenome | biome: gut microbiome; material: fecal sample | place: Denmark | collected 2008
CGACTCCATGATCCTTGTATAAAACGTTAAACGTCATCCTGAACGAACGTGAAGGATCTGCTATTGTGGTGAGGAAGCCGATAGGATCACTTCCTCCATTTGGGAGTCTTGGAAAATTCTTCACGCCGTCCGTAAATGACATGGTATAATAAAAATAAATTTGCGATGGAAGAAATCAGGGAGGGCGCATGAGCCGGGCAGATACACAATACCTTGGAATTATAAAGAATATACTGGAAGCAGGCAGCTTAGGCGATAACCGTACGGGTATGCCGGCGTATAAACTGCCGCACCAGATCATGCAGTTTGATTTGGAAAAGGAGCTTCCGATCCTGACCACCAAGTTTGTGGCATTCAAGACATCGGTGAAAGAAATCCTTTGGATATGGCAGAAACAGTCCAATGATGTGCGTCTTCTCCAGCAGTGGAATTGCCATGTGTGGGATGAATGGATGCGGGAAGACGGCACCATCGGAAAGGCTTACGGCTACCAGCTCGGCAAGTATCATCAGGTGGATACGCTTCTGGAAACGTTGAAAAAAGATCCTCAAAGCCGCCGTATGGTGGTAGATCTGTGGAATGTGAAGGATCTGCCCGATATGGCGCTGTATCCCTGTGCGTTTCTTACGATGTGGGATGTTTCCGACGACGGCCGCTTAAATTGTATGCTCGTCCAGCGCTCGGGGGATATGGGTCTTGGCGTTCCTTTTAATATGGCGCAGTATGCGGCTCTTGTCCACATGATTGCCCAGGTGAGCGGACTCCGCGTCGGACTTTTTACGCATGTTATCAATAATGCCCATGTGTATAAAAACCACGTGGACGCTATGAAGACACAGCTGGCCCGTCTGCCGAAGGCTTACGACGCGCCGGTCCTGAAACTGAATCCCGATGTTCATGATTTCTACGACTTCAAGCCGGAAGACATTGTGCTGGAAAATTATAAGCACCATGAAAAGATTGCCATGGAGGTTTCCGTATGAGCCTGTCCATCATCGTTGCCCGCGCGGCGAACGGCGTCATCGGTAATGATAATAAACTCATCTGGCATTTGCCGGACGATTTGAAAATGTTTAAATCCCGCACGATGGGACGCCCCATCATCATGGGAAGAAAGACCTTTGAGAGTCTGCCGAAAGTGCTTCCTGGCCGCGTCCATTATGTGCTGACAGGAAACAGGGCATACAGCGTGCCGGAAGGGGTTTATGTGTTCCACACTGTAAAAGAATTGCTCTCTGCTCTTCCTGAAGGGGAGAACTTTATCATCGGCGGGGAAAAGATGTACGAAGCCCTGTTTCCCTATGCGGATAAAATGTATATCACGGAAATAGAAAAAGAGTATGACGGCGACGCGGTATTTCCTTCTTTCCGCAAAGAAGAATGGAAAGAGACGGAATCTGTCATGGGGAAGGGAGATCCGGTCCATCGCTTTGTCACTTATGAAAGAGTGAGGGGATAAGCGCTGCGGCAGCGGAAAGATATAAATTTGATCAAGGGTGGTTGCGGTTTGCAGACGGGGAGGATGTATGCGGAAACGTCAGGGGTTCGCCTTGCTTTGGGCGGTATCGGCGGTAAGCATCGTATTTCTTCTCGGAGGGACCGCTTTTTTTATGCTCCGGGCAGCGCTGCGCTCTGAACAGGCCATGGAGATTGAGGCGGATGAAGCTTTTCTGGTACAGGAAGTCATGGAAACGATCAAGTATAACAGCCGCCTGCAGGGCGCGCTCCCTGTTCCTTCCGGAGACGTGGCGCGGAACGGACGGCAGTACCATATTTCAATAGAAGAAAATCATCGAATGATAGAGGGCGTGGAAATGCGGGAGGTATCCTGCACTGTCACCGATAAGACAGGCACGTCCTTTTCTGCTGTCATGCTTTTGGAGGCGCCATGAAGCGGAAAGGGTTCATTTTTATGGAAGTCCTGCTGGCACTTCTGCTCCTGTCAGCGCTGGCGTCGGCTGTTTTTCCGATTCTCGGGCAGACGGCGGGAGCCATGGCATTTATGGACCGGCGGAGGCGGGCAGTGAACGAAGCCGTTTTTGCTGCCGATTTCATGATAGAGAAGATACGGAATAATCTCAGGGAAAGCGCGGCGCAGATGAGCGGGAACGTGTACAGGTACGAAGCGTATATATGGGTGAAGGATGGCAAGGATAAAAAGAAAAAAGTACGGGCTCCTTACAGCTTTTTCGTAGAGGGAGAAAAACTCAAGGTCCGTCTTCATAACGGCATGAGTGAGCCCGTGACAGGAGAGAATACGGGGAGCACGGAAATGACGGCGTTCCTCCTGCCGGAAAAAGGGTCCGTATTTCAAGTGCAGCCGAAAGGGCTGGTGAACGTATCTTTCCGGATGGAAAGCCGGAATCCGAAAGAAGTATATGCTGTGAAAACAGCGATTCTTCCTTATCGTGATTTTTATGGGGTGCAGTAATGAGCAAGCGGAAGGGATTTATGGCGGTGTCGCTCCTGCTCCTTCTGTCGGCGCTCACAGCAGTGCTGGGAGGACTTCTCTTCTCCCTTTCGCGGGGGCGCGGCGGGAGCCTGGCATATAGAAACGGACTGTCTGCCATATACGCGGCGGAGAGCGGAGCAAACTGGGCGCTCGCCTCTTTAAAACAGGGACCTGTAGAAAATAAAGAAAGAACCATCCCCTTGGATGGCAGAGAAGCGCGTGTCCGTATTTCTTCCGTGACAAAAGAAGGAAATACATGGAAAGGAAAGATTTCTTCCGACGGCGTGGATTTACAGACGAAGGCGATGCGCTTCGTGAAAATTACTTTTACTGTAGAAGACGGTGGAGAACGGAAAATCATGGTGGAAAGCGTGGCGAGTGACCGATGAGGTTGTGGACAGAAGGCATAGTATCACGGGTGAAGGCTTTCCTGCCTGCAGGAGGACGGAAAACCGTGGTCATGGCGGCGGCAGGGCGGTTGTGGCTGGCGGAAATGGAAAAAGGAAAGTACCTTGTAAAGAAAAGCGCAGCGCTTCCGAAGATAACGGAGGAATCCCTTGCGGAAGCGTTTTCCTGCTTCAGCGGCATAGGGGAACGCGAAATAATCTTGATTTATAATTCTTCCGATCTTCACACGGCGTGCAGAACATTTCCCGCTATGGCAGAAGAAGAACTGGCGGAAACCATGTACTGGGAGCAGGACAGGATTTTTGGCGTCCGCGAGGATTTACGGCTTTCATGGAAAGCGATTTCAAAGGATTTTACCGGCTGGACAGTATCTCTGGCAGGAGTGCGGGAAGACTCGGTGGCATGCTGGCAGTCAGCAGCGGAAAAAGCGGGGAGAAAAATAACCCGGTGCATACCCGTGACGGCGGTAGAACTTCCGCGGGAGCGGCGGCCGCTGTATTTGTATGGGAAAGGAAAGTCCGCGCTCTTCCTCTTCCGTGAAGAGCATGTGCAGGAATCACGGATACTGAATATAGCCGACGCTGATAAAAAATTACAAGTATTTATCCGCCATCTCTTAAAATCCTATGATATGGAAGGGCGGGATATCGTTTTCATCCCCATGAGCGGCGGAGTGAAAGAAATTCCTTTCTGGAAAGATTTGGCGAAAAGATGGCGGGAAAAAATCAAAACTTTATCCCTGTCGGACGAAATAGAACCGGAACCGGATGATTTTACGGATCCGGCTGATGAAAGAGAAGCCCTTTCTGAGGAAAGCGGAGAAGAAGATCAACTTGTAAAAACTTTTGCCTGTGGAGAAGAAATGGAAGAGGGGTTGTGGACGATCCTTCTTCCTATCATGGAAGCGGCGGACGGAGCAGAGATGGATTTTCTTGCCGGGAAAAAGAGGAAAGTACTTCCGGCAGGTGAAGTGAATTGGCTCCGCGTAGGCCAGGGGATGTCGGCACTCTTTGCCGCTGCGGGGATTCTCTGCGCTATTTTCCTCGGATATACTTTTCTTGAAGAAAGGGAGGCAGAAGCGAAACTGGCGGGACTGTCCGCCGTACGCATCGAAATGGATGCGGAACGGAAAGAACAGGAAAAAGAAAATCAGCTCCTGTCGGAATTGAAATCCCTGGAAGAAAATGATCTCCGGTGGGAACAAAAATTGATTGCACTGTCGGAGTGCACGCCGCAGGGGATCGTCCTGTCCGAAATAAACGCCGGCGAAGGAACGGTCCATATCACGGGTACGGCGGATTCTCCGGTGACGGCCATGCGGTTTCAAAAGGAACTGGAAAAGGCCTGGGGCGGTAAAATATATATCGAAAAGCAAAAACGGGAACCAAACTTAAAAATGGCGGCGTTCACTCTTTTGTGGAAAGGCGGTCAGCCATGAGCCTCAATGAATTTCTGAATGATAAAAAATACACTGCCGCCTTCTTTCTGTTGGCGCTGTGTTTCTTTCTCCTCGACTGGTATCTTTTTGCTGCCGTGGGGGAAAAGGAAGAACACATCCGCCGGCTGGAGACAGAAACCGCTCTTCTGGAAAACCGGGCCAAACTTCCGAAAAGAAGCAGCCGGATGCCCTTTCTGGAAACTCTTCTCGAAGATACCACAGCAGATACGGTTTTCTCCGCCTTTATGGAAAGCGGCTGCGCTGTGGAAGAAATAAAGGAAGAAGAAAATGAAAAGTTCCATGTATTTCATGTAAAAGGGAAAGGTTCTTTTTCACAAATCACCGCGGCCTTTGGTATAATAAAAAGCAAAGAGAGATGGTCGGCGGCGGAGCTTTGCGCCCTGAAACGGGAAGGAAACCTTCTTGCCTATGAAGTGGAAGTCCGCGCCGTCCGAAACCGAGGTACGTATGAAAAAGAGAAATATAGTCCTGATCGGGCCTATGGGGACGGGAAAGAGCCGGGCAGCCAAAATACTCGCCGACGGCTTTGACTGGCAGCTTGCCGATACCGACCGCATGATGGAACGGGAAACAGGAATGCGGATTGCCGACTATTACCGCGCAGCAGGCGCCGAAGCCTTTGAAGAAAAGGAAATGGCGCTGATTAACCGCGTCCGGTACTACCACGAGGCTGTCATCGCCATGGGCGGGAATTATCCCATGACGGAAAAGAAATTCAGGCTGCTGTCCGAGCATGGCCTTGTGATTTTGCTTTTTGCCAAACCTTACCGTCTGGCAGAGCGGGTACGCCGCCGTGTCGGGAAACGGCCGACTATGGACTATTCCGACGTCGACGGTTACGTTCGGCAGATGCTCCGCAAATGGACAAAATGGAAAGACCGCGTCGATCTCGTCATCAACACAACGAATACCCATCCCGAGCAGACCGCACTCCTCGTGGCCAGGTACATTGACCGCCATCATGTGGAATTTGTAGAAAGAAATTAAACAGCATACAGAAATCAGCTGACAGGTTACAGAAAAGGCTCCAGATATCTTATTAATGAGGAGATTCATGAATTATCGAAATCTTGAAGTTTGGAAGAGATCTTTAGATTTAACTGCAGATATCTATCGTTTAACTAAACAGCTGCCTAAGGAAGAATTGTTTGGATTGTCGGATCAGATGAGAAGAGCAGTCGTATCGATTCCATCAAATATTGCAGAGGGAGCAGGTAGAAACTCTGACAAAGAATTCAAAAGATTCCTGTTCATTGCAAATGGTTCAATTGCGGAATTAGAAACGCAACTACTTATCTGTGAAAAACTCGATTTTGCAGATCAAGCAGATATATATAGTTTATTAAGACGAACAGAAGAAATACGAAAAATGATATTTGGTCTGAAGAATCGGATTGATCTGAAATCTGATAACTGATAATGAAATCTGATAACTGATAACTGGTAACTGGTAACTGATAGCTGACGACTGACAGCTGACAACTGACAACCATCTTTATCAAAGGAGAAACTATGAAGAAAATAGCTGTGCTTACCTCCGGCGGGGACGCGCCGGGCATGAACGCGGCCATTCGAAGCGTGATACGGATGGCGGGTTTTCTGCATTGTGAGATCGTGGGTATCCATCGGGGATACTCGGGACTTTTGGAAGAAGATTTCCGGCTGCTCACGAATCGTGATGCCGGCGGGATCGTCCTCCGCGGCGGTACGATGCTGAGAACTGCTCGTTGTCCCGCTTTTTTTGATGAAGACAATCAGAAAAAAGGCGCGCAGATTTTAAAAAATCACGGAATAGAAGGGCTCATCGTCATCGGCGGTGACGGTTCCGTCCAGGGGGCGGCAGTTCTGTCCAGCCTTGGCATACCCACTGTAACCATACCCGGCACCATAGACAATGATATGCACGGCACGGATGAAACCATCGGCCATGATACGGCGGTCAATGCCGTGGTGGGCGCGGTCAGCCGTATCCGTGATACCGCATCTGCCCACGACAGGGCAGCCATTATCGAGGTGATGGGACGGTTTGCCGGAAATATAGCCCTTGATGCGGGAATTGCCTGCGGTGCCGAATATATCCTTGTTCCCGAAGTTCCCTTCAGCCGTGAAAAGCTGGCAAGGAGCCTGATCGGGCAGATGAAAGAAGGCAGGACAAACAGCATCATCATCTGCGCGGAAGGCGCCGACGATGGCAGAGCTTTGGGAGACTGGCTGAAAGAACGGACGAATATAGATATCTGCACCACCATTCTGGGATTTATCCAAAGAGGCGGACGTCCCAGCGCCAGAGACAGCATCCTCGGCTCCCTCCTCGGTGCGGCAGCTGTGAAAGCCCTCTTAGACGGACAAATCACTTCTCTTATCGGGATGAATAAGGGGGAAATCCGTATTCTGCCGTACAGTGAAGCGGCCAAAGAAAAAAAGATATTCAAAAAAGGATTCTATACCCTGGCCGGTATACTGGGCGCCGCGCAGGAAGATGGAGATATAGCGGAAAGCGGACTGTAAAACATAGCGGAGAGTAAACGGTGATTGATAAGGGTTTTACCGCTTTCCGGGAAATTATAAAAAGTACACATGTCCTGTTTTGTAAAATGCTGATTCAGTAGAAAGGATGGTGTACTTTTTATGTACGATATACCGTCTTTTTTTTATTCATGAGTATTTAAAATTTATTTCATGTTATTTTCCTTTGATAAAGCGGCTTTTAGCCTATAGCTTTTAGCTGCTGGCTTTTAGCTGCTGGCTTTTAGCTGCTAGTTTCTAGCCGCTAGTAGCTAGTTACTATCTCTTAAGCAGGCTGTGAAAAATTGTTTGACAGCAATAGGTGGGATAGGGGTTATTACACGTTCAAGTTAAAGAATAGTATCATGCGTTTTTGCTGCATGCAAGAAAAATCAAATAAAAAGGAATCTTGCAGTTTATGCTTATTATGAATATTTTGGAACGGACTTCTTATATTAAACAAGCCGGTATAATGCACAAGAAGAGAGAGGAGAGCAAAAACCTTTTGATTAAGGCTGCTGTTCGATAGATACTTCTTCTGCAGCATCTTCGCGGCGTTGGTATCTTTCAGTGAATGCCGGAGTAGATACAAGGAAGCGGCAATCCATTCGCGGAATCCGATTTTATAAGAGACAGCTTTGGCGGTACATTAGTAGCGTGTGTGAAGCGGATACGTTATACTGTAAAAAATGTAAAATTTATAGTGATACAAGATTATTTTTGAGGCAGAGGATGAAACAGGAAAACAGTCAGCCTGTAAAGCAGCATAAAAAAAAGAACGGATTTGCGGACAGGAAACTTCTGGCAGGCCTTGTCTTTGCTGTGGGAGACTATATGGCATTGACCCTTTCAGCATGTTTGGCGCTGTATTTCAGAAATATCGTGATGACTTATAACGTATATCACATCAATTTATCCTATATTTTTTTCTGGATTCCTTTGTTTTTTATGCCCTTTATCCTGTACAGTGGGCTGTATACTAAGCGGATGCTTACTTATAAAATGACAGAGAAACTGTTCTATGCTTCTTTGTATGGAACGGTGTTTTCCATTATCCTTATGTTTATCGCCCAGGTGGCGGGAGAAGTATCGCGGCTCTTTGTGATTTTCTTTGTATTATTTAATTTTATACTTCTCTGTTTCGTTCGTTTTCTGACAAATAAGATCCTTCGTAAACTCCGCCTTCTTCAGATTCCTATTCTTATTCTCGGCGCCGGACTTTCCGGAGAAGCCATTACAAAGGAAATACGGAAGGATTCCGGCATGGGGTACAAAATCATCGGATTTCTGGAAGATAATAAACCGAAAACACAGTATGTCAGCCGTTACCCTATCCTTGGCGGATTTGGTGATTTAGAAAAAGTAGTGCGGGAAACAAGTGTGGAATCCGTCTTGATTGCCGCGCCCGGATTGTCCCAGTCCGCCCTGTCGGATCTCATTTACCGGGTCCAGCTTTTAGTGAAAGACGTGGGTGTCATCCCGAACCTGGTGGGGGTGCCGATGTCCAACATAGAAGCGGAGTCTTTTTTCGATGCCAAAATCATGGTGCTCCATATCAAAAATAATCTGGCAAGGAAATCAAACCAGATAGTCAAGAGGCTTTTTGATGTCGCAGCAACCATAATCGGCGGCATATGTATTCTGCCTGTCCTTTTCATAGTGGCTGCCTGGATATACCATGATTCGCCGGGACCGGTCATTTATAAGCATCGGCGGATCGGGAAAAATGGGAAAGAATTTGACTGCTATAAATTCCGCAGCATGTGTGTGAATTCCCGGGAAGTGCTTGAAGAACTTCTGGCATCGGATCCTGCGGCAAAAGAAGAGTGGGACAGAGATTTCAAACTGAAAAATGATCCCCGCATTACCAGAAGCGGAGCCTTCCTCAGGAAAACAAGCCTTGATGAACTTCCGCAGCTGATCAATGTATTAAAAGGGGAAATGAGCCTTGTAGGACCGAGGCCGATCGTCAGACAAGAAGTGCCCCGCTATGAAAAATTTATCAAAGAATACTACAGCGTCCTTCCCGGCATTACCGGTGTGTGGCAGGTAAGCGGGAGAAGTGATATAGACTATCCTGAGCGTGTCCGCATGGACAGCTGGTATGTCCATAACTGGAGTATATGGCTGGATATAGTCATGCTCTGGCGGACAGTCAGTGTGGTAATAAATGGAAATGGTGCATGTTGATATTGTGATTTGCTTGATGTTATCATGCGATAACAGATGAAGTTGTAATTTGATTTTTGGTTGTAATTGATTCTGATATCATTATTTGTAATAATAACCATACGGAAGTGGTGATAGGTATGTTGTTAATGTTTTGTAATATTTACAGATATCGTGAAATGCTCATTAATATGGTGAGAAGGGAGCTAAGAGGAAAATATAAGGGGTCAATATTAGGGTTCTTATGGACGTTTATTAATCCCTTATTGCAGCTGGTGGTTTATACAATTGTTTTCTCTAATATTATGCGTATGGGTGTGAGTAATTATGAGATATTTTTATTTGTCGCATTAATTCCGTGGATGTTTTTTTCGACAAGTGTTCTTAGTGGCGCTGGATCAATTATATATAATCAAAGTTTAGTAACTAAGATATATTTTCCGCGGGAAATATTACCATTATCTGTTGTGACGAGTAATTTTATTAATATGATTTATTGTTCTGTTATTGTTTTGGCAGTTGTTTTGTTTTATCACATGAACCTTAATCTTGAGGTTTGGTTTATGCTTCCTGTTATAGCGTTTATAGAATATATTTTGGTAATAGGGATAGTATTGATTGTATCCGCATTGACCGTATATTTTAGAGATTTAGAACATATTCTAGGAATTATAATTATGGCTTGGCAGTTTTTAACTCCAGTCATGTATCCTGAGTCGTTTGTACCAAGCCAATATCAAGCAATATTATATTTAAATCCAATGACTCCTATTATTATTTCCTTTAGAGATGTACTATATTATGGGAAAATGCCTGTAGTAGAAAATTTGGTATACGCGTTCCTTTGGAGTTTGATCATTTTTATTTGTGGCTTTTTATTGTTCGGTAAGCTTCAGAAGGATTTTGCGGAGGAATTATGAGTAAGGCTATTTGCGTTAATCATGTTAGTAAAACTTTTAAAGTATATAAAGACAAGAGCCATAATTTAAAAGAGAAAGTGTTATTTTGGAATCGTAATTTAAGCAAGAAGAAGTTGATATTAAATGATATTAGTTTTCAAGTTAATAAAGGTGAAGCCGTAGGTATTATAGGTAAGAATGGTTGTGGGAAGAGTACTCTGCTTAAATTGCTTAGTCGAATTATTTATCCTTCAGCGGGAATGATAAATATGAATGGACATGTAGCAAGCCTGATTGAATTAGGGGCAGGGTTTCATCCAGATATGAGTGGTAGAGAAAATATATATATTAATGCATCAATATTCGGGCTCACGAGAAGAGAAATTGAAGAGAGAATCGATTCTATTATTGATTTTTCTGAGTTAAAGGAGCATATTGATGAACCCATACGAATTTATTCAAGTGGCATGTACATGAGATTGGCGTTTTCAGTGGCAATTAACGTCAAAGCGGATATTTTATTAATTGACGAGATTTTAGCAGTTGGTGACATGCATTTTCAGTCTAAGTGTTTTCAAAAGCTACAAGAAATAAAAAGTAAAGGAACTACTATCGTCATAGTATCACATTCATTAGGACAAATAGAAAGTTTTTGTGACAGGTCAATATGGATTAAAGATGGCAGAATAGTAATGGATGATAAGCCTTGTGTTGTTCATCCTAGCTATACAAAATATATGATGAGTAATTGATTTATTTGGTTATATGGGGGATTTTATGCATAAAATTGGAAATAATTTTAAACCGGCATTTGAAGTAAACAATGTAACTATTATTTTGTCATCTAGTGATAGCTTTTCACCTTATTTGGCAGTATGCATTAAGTCTATTTTATTAAACAGATCGTTAGATAAGAATTATGATATTATTGTGTTTGAACGTGAGATATGTGAAGACAACAAAAAGAAAATATTATCTTTAAAAGATGGAATGAATAATGTTTCTATCAGATTCTTTTTTGTCTCAGATGCAATGGGGTCATTTAAATTTTATTTGAATAGTACGCGCCTTTCTCAAGAAACATATTACGGGCTATTAATTCCATATTTATTACCTAATTATCATAAAGGAATAATTATGGATTGTGATATGATAGTAAAAACGGATATTGCGCGCTTGTATTATGAGGATTTAGGAGAGAATGTTATTGGAGGAGTAAATGATATAGTGCTCCAGGGATGGTTAAATGATAGAGAAAATAAAGATACGTATACTTATTATACAGAATACTTAAAAATCAAAAATCCGTATAAATGTTTTAATGGAGGGCTAATAATACTGAATTTTGATAAATACAAGAAGTTGATTACAGAAAATAAAATTTCTGATTATATAAATAACTATAAATTAAGAGTTGTTGATCAAGATATATTTAATATATTGCTAGAGGGGAAAAGTAAGCTTATTGATTTCCGGTGGAATCACATGATATGGGTAAAAGGGGCAATTAGTGAAGCGATTGCTGATGCACCAAAATCTGTACGAGATTCTTATTTTAAGTCGAGAAAAGCACCTTACATTGTTCATTATGCAGGAGATGTAAAACCTTGGTATTATCCCCAGGTGGAGTTTGCGGATGAATTTTGGGATATTGCACGACAAACGCCATTTTATGAAATAATATTATTTAACATGGTGCGGAATGAGGCTGTGGCAACAGTCTGTACACATCAGGCGATATTTCATAAGACTATAAAACAAAAGATATTTACACCTATACGAAAAGCGCAGTTAAAAAGAATGGTTATAAAAGTTTTCCCTGTTGATACAGTACGGTATAGGTTTCTGAGAAAATTTTACTATAAACTTAGAGGACGGCAATATACAGAATGAGTAATTCTAGTAATATACAAATATTTGTTTCTAGCAGGATTGATGTTAATAGTATAAGAATCTCCAATAAAATATATGTTCCGGTACTTTGTGGTGCTATTTATAATAATGGAGACTTACGTGAAATTGAAAGAGATGATATTGGAGATAATATTTCTTCTAAAAGGAATTCATATTGTGAATTTACTGTGCAATATTGGGCTTGGAAGAATGAAGTTGCGGATTATTATGGGTTGTGTCATTATCGGCGTTATTTAACATTTAGTGATAAACGATTTCCGACTAATCTATTGAATGTGATTGCAGAATCTTTTCTTAATAAGAAATCTATTAAGAAGTATGATTTATTAAATGAAATTAAGATGAAAAAAATTATAAAAAGCTATGATGCAGTGGTTAATGAAGCTGCTGATGTGAGGTTTATTCCTACACCTCAGGGGATAAAACAAACTGTATTTGAGCACTGGGCGGCACATGATGGGGTGTTTTTAGATAAAAGAGTATTGTTAATATTGTTAGAGAAAATAAAAGAATTATTTCCTGAATATTATGAAAGTGCACAATCTTATTTATCAGGAAACATGCATCGTGGATATAATTGTTATGTTATGAAACGAGTGTTATTTTTTCAAATGTGTGAATTTCAATTTGGTATATTATTTGCACTTGAAAAAGAATTGGAACGTAATACTTATATAAATAAATTAGAAAGGACATTGGGTTATTTGGGTGAAATTATGTATGGGATTTTTATTTATCACTTACAACATACGAAAAGATATAAGATAAAGGAAGTGCAGCTTGTCTATTTTGAGCAGACCGCTGAGGCGGGAAATGGGTTTTATCACTTCTGGCAGGAAACTCTTATATGGTTAAAACTCCATTTTGAAAATGTCGGTTATGTTTTATTACCAAAGGCATCAAAACGAAGGGATTTCATAAAAAAAATTTATTTTTCTTTAGTAAAACGATGATAGGAATAGAAAGGATGGAAGAAAATGAAGGTTGTATTATTGGCAGGTGGCTTTGGCACTCGGATTAGTGAAGAATCTCGTTTTAAGCCCAAACCGATGATTGAAATCGGTGGTATGCCGATTCTCTGGCATATTATGAAGGAATATGCTTATTGGGGATTTAACGAGTTTATCGTATGTGCCGGCTATAAGCAGCATGTAATCAAAGAATATTTTGCTGATTATTTTTTGCATACTTCTGATGTTACCTTTGATTTTTCGCAAGGAGATAGGTTGATTGTGCACCAACAGCATGCAGAACCTTGGAAAGTAACTGTTGTAGATACAGGATTGAATACTATGACAGGAGGTCGCATCAAAAGAATAGCACCTTATGTAAATAATGAAACATTTATGCTTACTTACGGAGACGGTGTGAGTGATGTTCCTATGGATAAGGTTTTGGCATTTCATAAATCACATGGTAAAATCTGCACAATGACTGCTGTTAAACCAGAAGGCCGTTTTGGTATCCTTGACCTCAAGGGGGACTGTATCGCTTCTTTCCGGGAAAAAAGTAAACAGGACGTTGGCTATATTAATGGCGGTTATATGATTGTAGAACCGGAGATTTTTAAATATATTGCCGGCGATGAAACTACTTTTGAACGCGAACCGCTGGAGACCATCGCCAATGAAGGGCAGCTAATGGCTTATAAATATAATGGCTTTTGGCAGTGCATGGATACGATGCGGGATCGGCAGAAATTAGAAGAATTGTGGGATGCAGGGAAAGCTCCATGGAAAGTGTGGAGTGACTGATGCAATATCTCAATCTTGATTTCTATAGAGGGAAGCGTGTGTTTGTTACAGGTCATACAGGCTTTAAAGGTAGCTGGCTTTGCCGCATTTTAATCAATGCAGGTGCCGAAGTGACAGGCTATTCACTAGTACCGTCGACGAATCCGAATCTGTTTTCACTGGCTGATTTAGATACCCATATGAATTCCGTAATTGGCGATATCCGTGATAAAGAAAGACTGCTTGCGGTTTTTGAACAAGCACAGCCGGAAATCGTACTTCATTTAGCAGCGCAGCCGATTGTGCGTGATTCTTATAGGGATCCGGCTTACACCTATGAAACCAATGTCATGGGTACCGTAAATGTTTTGGAATGTGTACGTCAGTCCAGCACAGCCAAATCTTTTTTGAATATTACAACGGATAAAGTTTATCATAACAATGAATGGATCTGGGGCTATCGGGAAAATGAACCACTTGACGGTTTTGATCCGTATTCAAATTCGAAGTCCTGCTCAGAACTGGTAACACATTCCTATAAGAATAGTTTCTTTGCAGATGGTCGTGTTGCGATTTCTACTGCCCGGGCGGGGAATGTCATCGGCGGAGGCGATTTCGCAAACGACAGAATCATCCCAGATTGTGTTCGTGCTATAGAATCGGGAAGTTCTATCAGTGTGAGAAATCCGTATTCTACTCGTCCTTATCAGCATGTATTGGAGCCGCTGTTTGCTTATCTGATGATTGCTCAAAAGCAGTATGAAGAGGGACAGTATGCTGGTTGGTATAATGTTGGGCCCGATGAATGTGATTGTGTAACGACGGGTGGATTGGTAAATTTGTTTTGCCGGAAGTGGGGAAATAGTCTTAGTTGGGAGAATCAGGCAGAAAAGAATGCGCCGCATGAAGCAAATTTTTTGAAGCTTGATTGCTCAAAAATCAAGTCCATTTTTGACTGGAAACCGAGATGGCATATTGAAGATGCTATTGGCATGACTGTAGCTTGGACAAAAGTATGGCTGAAACATGGAGATATTCCGGCTGAAATGAATCGACAGATTCGTATTTATGTGGAGGATAAGCAATGAGAAAAGCGATTGTGTCCGGTGCTAATGGATTTGTTGGATCAGCAGTCGTAAAAGAATTGATATCGCAGGGATATGAAGTATATGCACTGGTTAGAGAAAATCATTATGACCAAGTACCGATTAATGAAATGGTACGCATCGTCCCATTTTCCTTGGAGAATATAGAGGCATTGGGGGAAGTGATTCCCATAAATGAATATGAAGCATTTTATCATTTTGCATGGAATGGCAGTGCAGGTGTGGATAGGGCAGATACGGCATTGCAGTTGAAGAATGCGCAGTGGACTGTGGAGTGTTTGCAAATGGCAAAAAGATTGGGCTGTAAACGGTTTGTGCCAGCGGGAAGCATTATGGAACATGAAACGATAGCAGCAGTCTATACGCAGGGAAACAGACCTGGGGCGGGCTACATTTACGGTTCTGGTAAAGTGGCAGCCCATATGATGTGCATGTCAATGGCGGTAAAGGAAGGTATTAATTTGGTATGGCCGAAAATTACCAATGCATATGGACCGAGTGAACGAAGTCCACGGCTGGTGAATTCGACTATTCGGAAGTGTATTGCTGGTGAAGACCCACAATTTACAGCGGGAACCCAGAATTATGATTTTGTCTATATCGATGATGTAGCCCGTGCATTTCGCCTAATTGGAGAAAAGGGAAAACCGTTCCATCACTATTTAATTGGCAGCGGTAAAGCAAAAGCATTGAAAGAATTCCTGCTTGAAATGCGAGCAGCTATTGCGCCTGATTTGGAATTTAAGTTTGGCGATATTCCTTTTACGGGTATTGATTTGCCCTTAGATGCCTTTGATTGCGAGGAAACGGAGCAAGATACCGGATTTAGAGCAAGAATTTCATTTGGTGAAGGATGCAAACGGACGATGAACTGGTGGAAGGAGGATAAAAATGGTACAAAAATTTGAATTCAATAAAGCGAAAATCCCCGGACTAATTGAAATAACACCTTTTAATGCAGATGATATTCGTGGCTGCTTTACCAAGGATTATTCGAAAGAAGTTTTTGAACAAAATGGAATCCATTATGATTTGGCGGAAGTATTTTACACGACTAGCTATAAGGGTGTAATTCGGGCGTTACATTTTCAGCGTGTTAAGCAGCAACCGAAGTTAGTTCGCTGTATCTATGGTCATGTATATGATGTAGTAGTGGATTTACGCAAAGATAGTCCAACATTTAAAGAATGGTTAGGGTTTGACCTGATTGGAGAAAAGCATAACGAAATTTTAGTGCCGTCTGGCTGTGCCCATGGATATCTGGTATTGGAACCATCCATTGTTTCCTATAAATGCTCGGAAAAATTTTATGGAGAGTATGATGGTGGTATTAAGTGGGATGATCCGGATCTTAATGTAAAGTGGCCATTAGAAAAAATTGGTGGACGTGGAAAACTTATTTTGGCAGATAAAGATAAAAACCTACCGAGCTGGGCTGAATTCGAAAAGGAATATGGTGCGTTTATTTGTATGATGTGATTGTTGTAGGATGTGGATTAACAGGTGCTGTCATAGCTAGATGTCTTGCAGAAAAAGGATTTAGGGTCATTATCTTGGAAAAGCGAGATCATGTGGCAGGAAACATGTATGATTATATTGATAATCATGGTTTTTTAGTTCAGAAATATGGACCGCATGTTTTCCATACACAGAAGAAAAATATCTATGATTTCATATGTAAATATGAAATCTGGAATTCTTACAAATTGACTTGTGGTGCGATATGGAATAATAAGTACACTCCTGTACCATTCAATTTTATGACTATTGATACATTTTTCCCACCACAAAAGGCATATATCTTGAAAAAGAAATTAAAAGTAATATATAAAAATAGAGAGCGTGTTACGATTTTTGATATTTTAAATATTAAGGATTCCGATATCAGAGAATATGCTGAGTATTTATTGGAGAATGATTATGCACCTTATGCTATTAAGCAATGGGGTGTTTCTTTTAAGAAAATAGATCCTAGTGTTTTGAGGCGTGTTCCGTTACGTCTTTCTTACGATGTAGGATATTTTGATGATCCTTATCAGGTATTGCCGGTACATTCATATGTTCATTTTTTTAAAAATCTTATAGGACATCCTAACATACATATTAAACTTAGAGAAGATGCTTTGAAATATTTATCTATAGATACAGACAAAGTTTATTTATTGGGAAAAGAATTTACCAAATTGGTGATTTACACGGGTCCCATTGATGAGTTTTTTGAATATAAATATGGAAAACTCCCTTATCGATCTTTAAAATTTATTTGGAAATATACGGATAAAGAAAGCTTTCAATGTGCACCAATTGTTGCTTATCCGCAAGAAAAAAGATTTACTCGCATTACGGAATACAAAAAACTTCCTAATCAAAATAAATATGGGAGTAGTTATGCAATAGAGTGTCCTTTGGCTTATTGTAAAAACAATGGTATAGAACCATATTATCCAGTTTTGACAGAGGATAGTCAAAAACAGTATAAAAAATATAAACAGCTAGCAAATCGTATAAAAAATTTAATTTGTTGTGGGAGGCTGGGGGACTTTAAATACTATAATATGGATCAGGCATTGGAGAGAGCATTGGATATTTGTAATCGAATAGAGAGGAAGGGGGGCCGATGAATTGCGGAGATTAATCGTGTAGCCCCTATTTTTGTGGGGTTGTTGGAAGTTTAATTGGGTCGGTTTTTCATTAGTATTGTCGTGGATAAAAAAAGATATAAATAAACTTATGGCGAAGTATGATTACCTGATTGTCGGTGCCGGTTTATTCGGCGCGGTGTTTGCCCGTGAAGCGGTAAGGGCAGGGAAGAAAGTCCTTGTGGTGGATAAGCGCCGCCATATCGGGGGGAATGTATATACGGAAAAGGTAGAGGGCATCCATGTCCATGTATATGGCGCCCATATCTTCCATACGAATAATAAGATTGTTTGGGACTATGTGAACCAATTTGCGGTGTTCAACCGTTTTACCAATTCTCCTGTGGCGAACTATCATGGAGAATTGTATTCCCTGCCATTTAATATGTATACCTTTAATAAAATGTGGGGGGTGGTGACACCGGAAGAAGCGGCGGCAAAAATTGAGGACCAGCGGAAGGCAGCCGGTATTACGGAACCGAAAAATCTGGAGGAACAGGCGATTTCTTTGGTGGGAACGGATATTTATGAAAAGCTGATCAAAGGGTACACGGAAAAGCAGTGGGGACGTCCCTGCACGGAATTGCCGGCTTTCATCATTAAGAGACTTCCTGTACGCCTGACCTTTGACAATAATTATTTCAATGCGTTTTATCAGGGGACTCCTGTCGGCGGTTACACGAAGATGGTCGCAAATATGCTGGATGGCATCGAAGTCCATTTGCAGACGGATTATCTGAAAAATAAAGCGGAATTGGATGGTCTGGCGGAGAAGGTAATTTATACCGGGCCGATTGACGCTTATTTCGACTATGAATTGGGAACATTGGAATACAGGAGTGTCCGGTTTGAGACGGAAGTGCTGGATATACCGAATTTTCAGGGAAATGCCGCAGTGAATTATACAGACCGGGAAACACCGTGGACAAGGATTATAGAGCACAAGTGGTTTGAGTTCGGGAAAGACGCCAAAGGGCAGGACTTGCCGAAAACAGTCATCAGCCGTGAGTACAGTTCGGAATGGAAAGCGGGAGATGAACCTTACTACCCGGTGAATGATGAGAAAAACGGGGAACTGTACAAAAAATATAAGGCGCTGGCAGAGAAGGAAAACAGCGTTATTTTCGGTGGGCGTTTGGGCGAATACAAGTATTACGATATGGATGCCGTTATTGAAAGTGCGCTTGTCATGGCAAAGAAGGAAATATAAAGTGGATATCAAGATACTCGTGGCGACCCATAAAAAATACTGGATGCCCGAGGACGATGTATATGTACCGCTTCATGTGGGAGCAGCAGGGAAAGAATCCCTAGGATATCTTCCGGATAATACCGGAGATCATATTTCCTCTAAGAATCCGAGTTACTGCGAACTGACAGGACTTTACTGGGCCTGGAAAAATCTGGACTGCGAATATATCGGTCTCTGCCATTACAGAAGATACTTTGGCAAGAGTATTCATACAAGAAATACAGACAGGAAAAAAGAAGACATATTCCATAGGGAAGACTATGAAAACTTGCTTCAGAAATATGATGTGTTATTGCCGAAAAAGAGAAATTATTATATAGAAACGGTACGCAGCCAGTACGAGCATGCCCACTGCCGGTCGGATCTGGATGAGGCGGAGCGGGTGGTAAAAGAAATGTATCCCCCGTATGCGGAAGCATTTTCCAAAGTCATGAACCGGAAGAAACTTCATATACTGAATATGTTCGTTATGAAGAAAAATCTTTTTGATACCTATTGTGCCTGGCTTTTTGCAATTCTTTCCGAGCTGGAAAAGAGGATCGATCTGACAGGGCGCAGCGTATATGAAAAAAGAGCGTTTGGGTTTCTTGCAGAACGTTTATTCAATGTATGGCTGGAAAAGCAGGATATAAAGATTTATGAGGCGGATGTGGTCATGCTGGAGCATGTGGACTGGCTGAAAAAGGGTTGGCACTTTTTGAAACGGAAAATATTGACAGGAAATGATACATGAGAAGATGGTAGCGGTACCATCTTTTTTCTTGCAGCAAGAAAATACATTTGACAGAAGAGGGGCTTTTCAGATTTTTGTGTCGTATAATGATTTTAAAAGACAGGGACAGAAAGGAAGTGTACATCGTGAGAACAGCGCGCAGGGAAATAGAAAGCAGACCTGTGCTGGCGGTCTGCTATGATTTCGACCGGACGCTTTCCCCTGAAAATATGCAGGACGGATATATCCGTGCCGTGGATTATGATGTGGACAGCTTTTGGGCGGAATCGAACCGGCTGGCGGAAGACCACTGCATGGATCAGAACCTGGCGTACATGTATAAAATGCTTCAAAGCGCCAGAGGGAAGGAAATATTGAACAAGGAAAGGCTGAAACAGTATGGCGGCAAGGTCAGGCTGTACGACGGTATCAGAGGATGGTTCCGCCGGATCAATGCCTACGGGGAAAGGCGGGGCATCCTTGTGGAGCATTACATTATTTCCTCCGGCCTGAGGGAGATCATAGAGGGAACGGCGATTGCGAAAGATTTCACCCATATTTACGCCAGTTCCTTTTATTACAATGAGCATGGAGAACCCTGCTGGCCGGCGCAGGTAATCAATTACACGAATAAGACGCAGTTCCTTTTCCGTATAGAGAAGGGAATCCTGGATATCAATGACAATGCGGTGAATGACCACTTCGCGGAAGGCGAGCTGCGTGTCCCGTTCAGAAATATCGTATACATCGGCGACAGTGCCACGGATATCCCCTGTATGCGCCTTGTCAATTCACTGGGCGGCCATTCCGTCGGTGTTTACGATTTGGAAAATACGGCCAGCAAAGATACGGTACGCCGGATGATCCGGGATGAACGCATCCGCTACTATGTACCGGCGGATTATACCAAAGGAAGCGAAATGGACACATTCATGCATCAGATTATAGACAAAACGGCGGCCTATGAGGTGCTGGAAGAAAAGCATCTGAGAGATAGGAAAGAAGCGGTGAGGTGAAAGTGATTATACAATCTTTTTTTTGTTATGCGTAATATTATAAATTATAAAAAAGTATTTTTAGGGAAGGTACAAAAATGTTTAGTCCCGCTGGATATCTAAGAAGAAAAGTTCATATTGATTGTAAAAATATACAAGCAGTTACAGCTGATGATGAAGAAAAGCTTTTATTTGAAGGACCAGGTTTCATAGAAATTTGTGAAAATGGTTGTATAAAGTATAAGATGTATAATCGGGTTAAACTTACTGGGCAATCAATAAAATATCTGAATTTTAACATCAGTAATTTAAGAGAATTTTGTCGACTTAAAGCAGAAGAATATGATGGGATAATTTGGTATGGAGATACGTGGTTGTGTACTTCTTGGGGGAGTGATTTTAATGGGTGCTTTGTGATTACTGGTAATATTGATCAAATGGAAACAGTTATTGATTATGGTAATTACAAAAAAGCTTATCCGGTTTCGACATATAGCATATACTATCTAGACTATCCAAGAATTCCTTTTACAGAAACACTTAAAACACATGTATAGTTAGGAGGCAGAGTTATCCGTCAAAGCTATAGAAAAAATTTGATAAAGGTGAATTTTCATGGACGGGACATTTCATTAGAAGAGAGCATAGATCAAGATTATTTACGAATATATGGTAAATATGATTATAATTTAGGTGTTTCCTCTTTTGGAAAATGGCTTATGGAATCATTGAATTTTTGTGTTGCATCCATACTTGTGCCTAGGATGATTGTAAAATATTTAGATGATAGCATAGAGGTGTTTATTAAAGAGACTCGTGGTGATTGGCGGTGCTCACTAATTGCTCCGTTTATGTCTGATGAACAAAGTGGGAGTTTTAAAAAGGCATTTTGTTCTTATATGAATTATTGTGCAAAAAATGATAATATAAAATTTTCATTACTAGAACTGAGTGAAGTTTTTCTCAATATATGTCATGCATCTAATAGCTCACAACAAAATTTTATGGAGGCTCTTTGTATAGGTTGTGAATACTGTTTTAATAAGATTGTAAACCCCTGCGAAATGTCCACAATAAGTAAGAAGTTTCTAGATAAAATAGAAAATTATATTAAGAGTATATCTGATGAGTTTGATATTGATACATACCAACAGAATAGGATTATATCATTTATTGGAGGATTAACTTATCCTGCACCAAGACAAAAGCTTAAATTATTAGTAGAAAAAAATATTATTACGCAGAAACAAATGCAAGTTTGGTTGAAATATCGCCCTAAATTATCGCATGGACATACATTATATGAGGCAAATATAGAAGAGGTAGAAAAAGAAATTGCACAACTTATTTGTATGTTTTATCGATTGGTTTATCAAATAATTGGTTATGAAGGGGACTGTATAGATTTTGATGAAAATGAAAATAGTTTTAAATATGTTCCATCTAAAATAGTAGTCATGTAAAAATGAAAGTTAAAAAGGAGAATTCATCATGAAAAAGAATTTCAAACCGAATACCTGGCTGTACCCGCAGCCGGTGCTTGTGATTGCTTCCTATGGCACGGACGGAACGGCGGACGGGATGGTGGCTGCCTGGGGCGGGATTTATGATACGAACCGGGTAGGATTCATGCTGGATCATACCCATAAGACTGTGGCGAATCTATTGGAAAAGAAAGCCTTTACCGTAAGCATGGCGACCGTTTCTACGATGGCGGAAGCGGATTATCTGGGAATCGTATCGGGAAATCGTGTACCCGATAAGGTGGCGCGCGCCGGACTTCATGCGGTGAAGAGCGAGTTTGTGGACGCGCCGGTGCTTTCGGAATTTCCTTTGACCCTGGAGTGTAAAGTGGCCAAGGTGACGAAAGTGGGCGAGGATTATCATTTCGTCGGGGATATCGTGAATATTCTGGTCGATGAGGACATTCTGACCGATGGAAAGATTGACGTGAAGAAATTGCAGGCGATTACCTTTGATCCGGCCGGCGGGAAGTATATTGCTCTCGGTGACGCGGTAGGAAACGTGTACCGGCAAGGGAGAAAGTATATGGAGTAACAGAAATTATCTATCGTGGCAAGGAAGACGGTAAGATGTCATCAAAGTAATAGATTCTTCACTCTGTGTCATGTTGCTGTTTCCCGTTTTTTCCACAAAGTATTATTACCTCCGTTCTGAATGACGGGATACGGTAAGGAATTATAATGACGAAGGGACGCTAAGCATCATAATGACAGAGAACATTAAACGTCATTCTGAGCGCCAGCGAAGAATCTGTCACCGTGGTGGGGAAGCCGGTAAGAAGATAAAAGCTATCAGCTGTGAGCTGTCAGCTATAAGCTAAATATTCTTTTACGGGTTGAATCATCTTGGCATGCGAGTATCCGTTTCGGCTTCGTTGGTCATCGGGCGCATAATAATAAGTGCACTGAATTGGCAAGAAAGGCGCCGGCTTGATTTGCCTCAAACTTTGCTTTCTAAAGAAGGGGAGTTTCTGAATAGGAAAGTACCGGTTGATTTGATCCATTACCGATGATATGTCTGAATTTGTGAAAAATTATTGGCACAACCCATATTGTACATATAAGGTATAAAAATAAAAACGTTTCTTCCTAATTGTATATCTGGGAAGGAACGCTTTTTGTGTTGTGAGGATATATTTTTGACGCTTTGGGTTTTGCTGGGGTGATTCTGTTTGTGGAAAGCTTATTGCCCGTGATTCTTCTATGATTACCTTTAGGTAGCACTATGTGAAGATTATGGTATAGAAAACCGAGACCCGCTTGGTTGGGGCGGAAGATAAATAATTGTACTGATAAAGTAAATGTATGAATACATAGGAAATGGATGTGGAAGTGCTATGTGTGTTTACGCCTGCCGGTTTGGATGAGATAAGCTGGTAACGCTGTTATTTTCCGAGAAAAATACGATGCAGGAGCTACTGTGTTTTTTCGCTCAGTACAGCTTGGATGATTTGAGACAGCATATCCTGTTTTTTCTCTGAGAGAGTATATTCCGTTCCATTGAAGAGAAATGTGCTGCTCAGGATAGATCTCAGATCCGGTAGTTCTTTTGTGTTGTACGTACTTCTATCTTCCTGCAGGATATAATTCCGGGGCTTTCCTATCTGAGACAGTTCGTCAGTGGAAATGTGCAGACCACTGCAGATTTTTACTATATTGTACATGGATCCGCCATCTACATTCTTCAGAATGGAATATAGAGTTCCATATGGCATATTGATCTTTGCGGCGAAATCTTTCAGTGTCCATCGTTGGAGGATCAGCTTTTTCAAATATTCCTCTTTTGTCATAATCGCCTCCTTACTGTTGATTTTACATAAATAATATCGAAATTTCAATGAATCAGGAGTGGGATGTGGATTTTTTAGTAATAAAAAGTTATAATGATATAATAATTTGAAATTTCAAATTAAAGGGAGAGAGGAACGTGTATAAAAATCTGATGGCAGAATTGGCAAAACAGGAGATGAGCCTTGAAGAACTGTCAAAAGAAATGGGGATCAAGCAGGAAATGCTGCTGTTGAAAATGGAAAACCGTCATGGAATTAATTTTAAGGAGGCTGTGAAGATTAAAATGATTCTAAAAACGGATATGCCGTTGGAGGAGCTTTTTTTTTGGGAGTCGATTTGAAATTTAGAATTATATGATTGGGCCATTGTGTATGTATGCTGTTACAGTATGTAACGACATACACATGACGGGAAATAAGGAAACTCTTTTATTAAAGTGGACTTGAACAGAAATATGGAGAATAAGGTAGCTTTTTAGGAATGCCTTGGAAATAATCGATCGCTCCGAAATTCATCTCCATTCTTAAGAAATATTGATATGAATCATATTCATAAAGGCATTTGGAATTAAAGTAAGGACAGCTGTACTGTTATTGCAAAAATTAAGAGCACAGATGTTTACATTATATGAATGAAATGGCACTGAACCGGTAGATAAATATTCATCAGTGAAAAATTTGTATTTTTATAAAGGCTGGTAAATATGATGAGAAGTATAGAAGGAGGTGTAGGAGGTCTGCCGGATCATATAAATAAATTTTTGATATAGCATTATATTTTTTGGGTATGTAGAGAGGAAGGGTTATATGAACAAAATTTACAAAGTCATTTGGAGCAAAGTGAAGAACAGTTATGTGGTAGTTCCAGAAATTGCCGTCAGCAGCAGCAAAAATAAGGGGAATAAAGCATATAAATCTGCGCTGGCTGCGGTTTTAACGGCGATGCTGGGCTTTGGCGGTTTTGTCGGCAGTGAGGCGGCTACAGTCAATGATGGGGATACATTGAACGGCAGTACCCATATCACCGTAACTAAGGATCCGGCAACCAAGACGATTACCATATCAACGACCGGGCTGGCCACGACGGGTGATTTGGCTACATTAAGTACGCAGGTGAATACCAACACCGGTAATATCAACAATAATGCTACCCATATCAGTACGAATGCTACCAATATCAGCACAAACGCCGGCAATATCAGCAATAATACATTAAAAATCAACACGCTCACAGCACTGACAAATAGCCTGGGACTTGATGCTACAAAACCGGGGATTAAGTATTTCCGTGCCAATTCCACGGGGGCAGATGCTTCAGCTGTTGGCTCGGATGCTGTCGCGGTAGGAACGCAGGCCAGAGCCACCAAAGATAATGCGATGGCAATGGGGGTAGAGGCCAAAGCAGAAGCCGAAGATTCCGTGTCGGTAGGGCATGCTTCCAGAAACGTTTCTAATGCAGTAAATGGCGTGGCCATCGGCCATGGGGCAATTAACGGTGCTGTCAGCGGTATGACGCCGGATGGAGACAGCACGGTCGTACTTGTCGGCGGCGGCAAGAATAGTGTGTCTGTCGGGAATAAAGCCAATGCCCGTGGTAATTCTTCTATTGCGTTGGGAGATGGAGCGGTTGTTCAAAATGATGGCGGCAATCGTATAGTTAATAACAACAGTATGGCGATTGGAACAGCGGCAAAGACGGTATCTTCTGATAATGCGACAGCTATCGGGCACGGTGCTTTTGTTGCCAAAAACAGCCACAGTGCGATTGCTGTCGGCGAAAGTGCCCAGGCCGGTAAGGAAGCCGCAACGGCGATCGGCAAAGAAGCGGCTGCTAAAGGTAAGAACAGTCTGGCAGCCGGTACTTCTGCTGTGGCCGAAGGAGAAAATGCCGTATCTGTTGGTCAGGGAACGGAAGCAAAAGGGAAAAATGCGGTTGCTATTGGGAATGCCAGTCAGACAGCCGGTTCCAGTTCTGTTGCTGTCGGTGATGAAGCCGGCGCGGCAGCCGGCAGATCTGTGTCTGTCGGTATTGGTGCCGGTAAGGGCATGATTGGTGATGTATTGGGAACGAAGGGCTCGCATGTGTCTATTGGTGACGAAGCCGGACAAAATGTGGATGGACAGCATGATATTGCCATCGGCACCAAGGCGGGCGGAAATGTATCCAGCAATTATAATATTGCCATTGGTGTAGAGGCAGGGACGAATATAGGTACTGCCGGTAACCCTTCTATTGGGAAAAATGTATCCATCGGATATAATGCCAATAAGAATGCTACCCTGGTGTCCCGCCTCCAGGCGACAGCAGTCGGCAGTGATACGAAAGCCGCTGATGACGCGTTGGCGCTTGGTTTTCATGCGAAGGCAGCAGGAAATGGATCCATAGCTGCCGGGTTTAATGCATTGGCGGAAGACGCGGCCAGCATGGCGCTGGGACAAGGGGCAAAGGCTTCCGGCGGGAACATTGCCATCGGTAATGGTTCGGAAGCCAGCGCGGCCATGATCAGCGGTACTGGTTACCTGACAGGGACTGCTGCTCCTTCCACAGGTGTTTCAGTCGGTACGGCGGCAGCATTGCGCCGTATTACGAATGTGGCGGATGGCGCGCAGGATCAGGATGCCGTCACCGTGGCACAGCTGAAGAAATCCATCGATGAAACGGTCCGGCAGGTGAATGCCAGTATCACCAGTACGACGGCTACAGGAGTTTACTATGATACTGTAACTACCGGGCAGGGAGAGAGTATCACTTTAAAGAATACCAATAACAAAGGAACCGTGATTCACAATGTGGCTAAGGGTACATCGGGAACAGATGCGGTTAATGTTAATCAGTTGAATGAAACAGTGGATCAGGCAAAGACTCATTATTACTCTGTGAAGTCCATAAATGCGAATAATTACAATAATGACGGGGCTGCCGGCGAAGATTCTATGGCAGCAGGCGTCGGCGCCAAAGCGTTGGAAAAACGCAGCGCGGCCATTGGGAATAATGTGGAGGCACAGGGAGAAGGCAGCATCGCCCTGGGAACCGGCTATGAGGAAATAAATGGCGGTACACCTACCATTACGCAGACTGTGGCGGCTTCCGGTTATAAATACAATATGGCCATTGGTGCAGGAGCACAGTCGGAAGGGAATCATTCTATTGCCATGGGTACCCGTGCCGTCACCACCATAAAGAATGGCGGAACCAGTGTGGATAAGGCAGTGGCTATCGGTTATGCCGCCGGAGCCTCTGATGATAAAGCAGTAGCAATAGGCAGTGAAGCTAAGAGTAACAGCCGGAGCGCGGCAGCTTTGGGTGATCGGGCACACGCATTGGCGAATGATGCTTTGGCTATAGGTACAACGGCAAGTGCTACAGGAGAATCTTCCGGCGCAATCGGTACGGCTAACACTGTCAATGGGGCAGGGACATATGTCATCGGCGCACGGAACAGTGCCCCCACAACTCCGGTAGCAAGCAATGGTTCAAATATCACGGCGGTCAATTCCGGTGTGTTTGGAAATGAAAATACACTGGACGGCGAGAATAACAGAGTAACCGGCAACAGCAACATTGTCAAAAAAGAAACGGCAACAGGGCTAACGGATATCATGCTGACGGGGAATAATAATACAGTCAGCGGCGATGCGGATACGACGACGCAGGATGATGCCGGCAAGATGTCCGGTATCACGATTACCGGTTCCAAGAATACGGTAAAGGCAAAAAATAATACAAAGAATCTTACCGATGTCCAGATCGTCGGGAATAATAATACAGTAGATGCATCAAGTAATGCGCAGGGATTGTCCAATACCCAGATACTGGGCAGCAACGTGAATGCTACCATGGGGAATTCCGTATATCTGGGGAGCGGCTCCGCTTATGTGGCAGACAGCGCGTCTACAAAAGGTATGGCGGTTTATAACAGTGATGGTACCTATGCCTATGCAGGCGGCACACCGGCAGGTGTTGTCACGGTAGGAGCCAAAGGCAGGGAACGCCGTATTCAGAACGTGGCGGCCGGATTGGTTGCTCCGCAGAGTACGGATGCGGTTAATGGCAGCCAGCTCTATACCATGACCCGTCCGCTCCGTTTTGGCGGAGACAATTCCACTATTGGCGCGACAAGCGCGGCAGACGTCAATGTGGTTAAACGGGGATCTGACCAGGCGATGTCCATCTTGGGCGGCGCTGACGGCAGCAAACTGAGTGATAACAATATCGGCGTGGTAGCCGATGCGGCGAATAATAAGTTCAACGTCAAACTTGCTAAAGAGCTGAAAGATCTGACCAGCGTAACGACAAAAGACGCGGCAGGAAATACGACAGTAACTAACGGAGCCGGTACGACTGTGATCGACAGCACCGGAAATAAGACGGAAGTCACCGCCGGAGGTGTCACCATTACGCCGAAAACACCGGGAACCGGCAAGACGAATGTTTCTTTAACCGCGGACGGCCTGAATAATGGCGGCAACCAGATCCATAATGTAGAAAAAGGCACAGCCGATACGGATGCGGTCAATGTCAGCCAGCTGAAGGACCAGTCTTCCGGTCTTATTCAAAAGGGTTTCGGTATCCAGGCGGAAGATGGACAAAAAGTGCATAAAGATCTTGGCAGCGATGTGGAAGTCGTAGGCGACGGAAAGAATATCACGACCAAAGTCGAGGGCGGCAAGGTCAAAGTGGCATTAAAAGATGATATTAATGTTAACAGCGTGACGACAAAAGACGCGGCAGGAAATACGACAGTAACCAACGGAGCCGGTACGACCATGACAGACAGTGCCGGGAACAAGACGGAGGTCACCGCCGGCGGTATCACCATTACGCCGAAAACACCGGGAACCGGCAAGACGAATGTTTCTTTAACCGCGGATGGCCTGAATAATGGCGGCAACCAAATCCATAATGTAGCAAAAGGCACGGCTGGTACAGATGCGGTCAATGTAGATCAGCTGAAAGACGAGATCGCAGCCAATGCGACCAAGCTGGTAGATGGAAAGAATACCACCGTTGAAGGCGACGGAACAGCAGCCAATCCGTATAAAGTCAATGTGAAAGATAACATCAATCTTGGTGAAAAGGGCGCGAACGGCAAAGACGGATCCATTGGAGTCAACGGTAAAGATGGTTCTGCTGTGGTCATCAACGGCAAAGATGGATCCATCGGTTTGAATGGCAAGGACGGCGCTAACGGACTTACCATTAAAGGTGGTGATGGTAAACCCGGCGTTGACGGAACGAATATCACACGTCTGATCATCGAAGAAAAGAATGGTGATAAACATGACGTCGCTACCCTGGATGATGGGCTTAAGTTCGCAGGAAATACCGGTACCGTAGCTAAAAAACTGAACAGTACCATGACGATCAAGGGCACCGGTGCGAAGGCGGATACGGAATATGATTCTTCCAACATCAAGACCATGGTGAATAGCAACGGTGAAATGATTGTTGGCTTGGACAAGAACCTGAAAAGCGAAACTATTGTTGCTACAGGTAAAGATGGCAAAAACGGTAAAATCGGTATTAATGGTAACGACGGCGTAACAACAAATATTTCCGTTACTCGTGACGGCAAGCCCGGAGTAGACGGCGCGCCGGGTACGACCACGACCCGTATCGTATACGAGAAACCGGACGGAAGCAAAGAAGAGGTGGCTACCTTAAATGATGGCATGAAGTATGGCGGTGATACAGGAGCGGTCATCAAGAAGAAACTGAACGAACAGGTGAACGTAGTCGGAGGCATTACAGACACAAACAAACTCACCACAGAAGACAACCTCGGCGTCGTATCCGACGGCAATAACAACCTGAAAGTCCGCATGGCCAAAGACCTGAAAGGTTTGGAGACTGTGACAACAAAGACAGTTACTGCCGATACAGGAAATATCACTACGGTAAATTCCGATACGGTGAATGCCAAGACTGTCAAGACAGGAGATACCACGATCAATGATAACGGGTTGACCATTAATAACGGGCCTTCTATCACTAAAAATGGTGTAGATGCGGGAGATAAGAAGATTACCAATGTGGCGCCCGGTGACATCAGCCCGACCAGCAAAGACGCGGTGAACGGTTCCCAGCTGTTCCAGACAAACCAGAGCATCAGCAGGCTGGGAGACCGCGTGAACAAAGTTGGCGCAGGGGCAGCCGCCTTGGCAGCCCTCCATCCGCTGGACTTTGACCCGGATGACAAGTGGGATGTGGCAGCCGGTTATGGACATTACAGAAATGCCAATGCGGGGGCTATCGGCGTATTCTACCGTCCGAATGAGGATACCATGTTTAGTGTGGGAGGTTCCTTTGGCGGCGGAGAAAATATGGTGAATGCCGGCGTCAGCTTGAAGCTGGGACAGGGCAACCATGTATCCACATCAAAAGTGGCAATGGCGAAAGAGATCAAAGACCTCCGCAATGAAGTGGAACAGCTCCGCAGCGCGCTCGGCCAGGTCGTACAGGGACAGGCACTGGATCCGATGAAGATCAAGCTCTTCCCTGATATACCGGAAAACCACTGGGCCTACGAGTATATCGCCACCCTTGCGGGGAACGATATTATTGAAGGGTATCCGGATGGAAACTTTGGCGGCGACCGTATGATGACACGTTATGAATTCGGTGCTATCATATACCGTGCGATGCAGAGAGGATTCGAAGTACCTGCTAGAATGCTCAAGGAATTTGAACCTGAATTGGAACGGTTCCGCGTGGACACGATTGCGCAGAACAAAGCAGGACAACCGACAATCGAACGTGTACGTGTTATTCACAATAGATAATCCTGTAAAATAATTTCCATGTAATATGAAATCATGCCTCCATGAATATGCGATAGAATTCAGGAGGCATGATTTTTCTATTTTCTATAAAGAAAGCAGATGAACGATTTCGAAAATAAATGAAGTGTCTTGCCCTGCGGATCTAGTAAGGCGCCGATTTCAAAGACGCTAAGCGGCGCATGAAGTTGTGATCATCATCGATGCTGTAGCTCTGGGGATACTCACTTGCGGGAGCGGGATGAAGAATACGGAATGAAATGTTTTCTTGTGTAACTGCCCGATTTGCTGTTGCGGTTTAGTGTCTGATTTCATTTTACAACTAACCTTGTTTCTTAATTATTCGTGATAGTTTTTAAAAAAGTGGAAACAAGATAAATTCTCTGCTATAATATTTAATTATTAGAAAAGCAGTTTTGTGTAACCTGCGGAATTTGTCTGTTAAAATCTGAAACCGGTTGTGTGACAGGGAGAGGTGAGACGGAGTACGAAGGGGAAAACATGACAGCTCTTTTATATTTTTTATTTTCTTTAAATTGGGAGGAAAGTATGAACAAGATTTACAAGGTTGTATGGAGTAAGGCAAAACATGCCTATGTCGTCACTTCTGAAGCGGCAAGAAGCCAGCTTTGCCTTTGGACAGACAACATTTAGCGGAAGTTGGTTCTCTTCTGCTAGAATTCCTGCTGATCCGACGAAGGTCGTAGGCAGTGTTGCTATCGGTGATAATACATTTGCCCGTACCGGTAGTACGATGATCGGTTCACATAATTACAAAGGCGCACTGGGGGATACCACGGTAGACAGCGCTTCTACGCGGACAGACGCGTTGAATGTCTATGCCACCACCATCGGTGCCAACAGTTTCAGCAATGGCGCTTTTACGACAAGTACCGGTGTCTATAATATTATTTCCAGCGAGTATAACGGTGGACGACTGGCAAATCCGGTAAAGAATTTAGGAGCCACCATTACAGGTTCTTTGAATAGTATTGAATCGAAAACATCAAATAATCGTTATGCTGGTATCGCTAATACTGTTACTGGTGTGGCAAACCGCACCTTTAATTCCAATGGATCTCTCATTTACGGTGCCGGAAATGAAATTACCAATTCCATCACCAATATTTCTGCACCATCTGATAGTGGTTCTTCTGCAAAAGAATTTGCTGATAAATTGAGAACTGCGATTACAGGTTCTAAAAGTGGCGGTGCCACTTTAGCTATTGGCGGTGGCAACAAAGCGGATTATACCCAGAAAACATCCATTATTGGCGTTAACAACACCGTGACCGGTACCAGCGGCAGTCCGAGTACCTACAACTCGATCACCGGTTATGATAATAAGGCTACTAATGTCAATCATGTCTCCGTCATCGGTTCTGAAAATAATGTAACTAATACCAATGGCGCTGTTGTTTTTGGGGATAAGAGAACACTGACAGGTGCCGACGGCAGCGTTGTCAT
>ULUW01018655.1_pt1 | contig 29134 bp, 17 predicted proteins | sample 1959041 | NCBI WGS metagenome assembly ULUW01 (sample SAMEA4835775, study PRJEB28245) | human gut metagenome | biome: gut microbiome; material: fecal sample | place: Denmark | collected 2008
TTATACAGCATGATAGTAAGATATTCTTAAGAGTAATTACTGACCCAATGCTTCCTACAAAGGTCCTTATTAAGAAGGCTATAGAAGCTGGCTTAATTTCCAATAGAGGCAATTACCTATATTTGAGGTCTGATAATTCTCCTCTGTGTGAGGCAAATGAAGAGCCTACTCTTAATATAACAGCTAAGTACTTGAACTCTCCTAGGCATCAAGAAGTAAAGTTTGCATTGGAGGCTAAACTAAAGTAATATGACTATACAGGAATTTTCAAATGAGTTTGATGTTCTATACAACAATATAATGTCTAACCAAGCTCCAGGCTTAAATGAATATGAGAAGTCAGTCTTCCTAACTAAGGCTCAGAGTGAGATTATTAAGAACTACTTTAATCCTAAAGGCAATAAGTATCAGGAGGGTTTTGATAGTTCTCAGAAGAGGCAAGTGGACTTCTCTAAACTTATGAAGACTTATGTTTCCTCTGGTACTGCCCCTACTCCTACATCATTCTTTGGAAATGTAACTGGTGCATACAAGATTACTTGGCCTAATGATGTTTTTGTAGTAGTAAATGAGGTTGTAGATGTTACAAAGAAAGGTGAAAGTGGGAAATACAGATTACAGATCATACCTATAAAGTATGATGAATATCTTAGAGTATCATCTAAGCCTTACAAACAACCTTTGAAGAATCAGGCATGGAGAATAATCAATGGGGAAAATGACATTAATTTGATTGTAGGACATCTTAATAGTGTTAGTCCTAATGGCTATCACATAAGATATGTTAAGCATCCTAATCCTATCATACTTGAAAGTCTTGATGGAAGTGGCTTGTCAATTAATAATGAAACAAATGAAATGGGTTGTGAACTAGGCCCTGAGATACATCCTGAGATATTACAAAGAGCAGTAGAGCTTGCTAAAGTTGCTTATGCAGGAGACCTAAAAAGCTATGTTGAATTAGGACAAAGAACTGAATAATGACTACTGAAGAATTTTCTAATGAGTTTGATGCCTTACTGAATAGCTACTCTACAACAGAGGAAACCCCTAATACCATTGAGCTAGATGAATATGAGAAGTCAGTCTTTCTCACTAAAGCACAAGAAGATGTGGTAATAGATATGTACAATGGTAAGAATACATTTGGAGACTCATTTGAGAAGAATGAAGAAGTCAGAAGATACTTGAGCAGCCTAATTAAAACTTACACTACCTCTGTTAAGGAAACTACATATAAGGGACTATCTAAACACTCAGTATTTTTTAAGCTGCCTGATGATTTGTGGTTTATAACCTATGAGGCAGTTGATTTGAAAGATGATGGATTAGGATGTAAGAGTGGAGAAGATGTTTGTGTAACTCCTGTTACACAGGATGAGTATCATAGAATAAGGAAAAATCCATTTAGGGGTCCTAATGATAGGAGAGCCTTAAGACTTGACCCTAATGAAGAGGCAGTTGAAATAGTTTCAAAGTATAATGTGGCTAATTATCTTGTTAGATACCTTTCAAGACCAAACCCAATTATACTGAATGACTTACCAAATGATTTATCAATCAATGGTATCAATAAAAAAACAGAATGTGGACTGAACCCTGTAATACATAGAGCAATACTTGAGAGAGCAGTTAGGCTTGCCATCATAAGTAGGGTTCCAAATACAGGAAAATAAAATCTATTGTATAATTTAATTTTAAATTAAAATGGCGACATTTAGTGTAAATCAAGTAAGACAACTTTATGTAGCAACAGCATTAAAGACTTCTCATGTACTTGCTTCAGATACTGCTGGTTCTATTGCAGTAAAGAATGATAATGCCAAGAGTCATCTGTATTTTGAGTACAAGGGTGCTGATAACTTAATGAGAAGTGACCTAATTGATATAAAGAATATTCTTTATGCAAAGGCTACTAATGCAACTGCTATGGCACATAGTCTTAAGTCAGTAACTGTAGCTCTTGATTCAAATATCAATGGTGGTGCTCCTGTTGCAGGACAGGATTATATCTTAAGAATCGCATTCAAGCAATATGTAGGTATGTCTGATGAAGACCAGTACTTCAAGTATGGTATGGTCCATGCTTATGCTGGAATGGATGCAGATACTTTCTATAAAATATTAGCCCTATCTCTTGCTAAGAATTTTAGTAGAGAAGTTACACCTTTAATTAAAGTGGAAGTACATAGTAAAGCTACTAAATCTAAAGGCAAGTTTGATGCAAATGGTTTTATGGAAGTAACTCCTCTTACTAAAGATAATGGTAAAAGTGATAATACTAACCCATATTATGCAACAGATGCTGTAGTAACAGATATTGATAGTGTTAGAATTACAGAAGTAGAGCAACCTTGGAGACTTGGAGTTATGGCTCAAACTCCTGTTTATTTCACAGTACAATCAGTACCTGTAACTGTAAATGGAGATGATAGACATTGGGCTACTCTGACAGAAGGCACAAGTGGTTCTATTGGTAATGGTAAAACTATTGCAGACCTTGAATACTTCTGTATGGGTGAAAGGGGAGATATATATAGACAAGTAGGATGGCCTAATAATATACCTACTACTTATCTTGTAGACCCAACTAAGACATACTGTGTATTTGATATTCACTATGCTTATGTTGGTAGTAATGAATCAGTACAAAAGTCTGAAAAGACTATTACGATTGTATGTACTGACAAGGAAGAGCTTAATAAGGTAATTACAGCCTTCAACACTGCTACAGGCCTTAGTGTTGCAACTCTCTGACTTTAGAGATATAAAAGGATGAGGGTTTTATAGCCCTCATCCTTACTTTTTTTAATCAAAGAACTTGATATGGTAGAATTTAATAAATTATTTGTTATCCCTTATAATAAGGGCCTTTATATAGATTGTTCTGTTCTAGATATGCCTTATTTTAAGGATGTATATATAGATAAGATAGTAATAGATACACAAAATACTTTTAATAAAGATGGTATAAGTAAACATCCAGTGTATTTCCATACTATTTCTGGTAATCAGAAAAGAGTACAAATGACTATCAAAAATACAGATTTATTAGTTCCTACTATGGAAGGTAATATGTTCTTTGTGTATGTGATTACAAAAGGAATTCCTTCTTGTGATGTACCTTGTGGTTTAGATTCTCCTGTTACTTTAGGAGTTGGAGTAGATGCTTATCCTATCTACAGAAAGGCTTTGAAATATCTTAATGAAACCTATGATAGATGTAATATCCCTAGAGCTTTTATTGATTTTATTCTAAAATATAAAGCATTTCAAATTTGTCTTAAAACTAGAGACTACCCACTAGCTATAACATATTGGAAGAAATTTACTAACTCCATTAGTGTTAAACCTAGCAATGGATGTGGATGTCATGAATGAGTTAATGTATGATACTTTAGTAAGATATTTCAAAACCTTGGCTCATACAGGATATAAGAGCTATGATGTAGTATTCAAAATGCTAGTTATAGACTTTATTTATGAAATCACTCACACTGAGCTAAGATATTATATAACAAACAAAGATATTAAACTGATGCAAGATTTATTATACCAATTCCTTGGCTCTACTTGTGAAATATCTTTTCCAACTAATAATAGACCTTGTTGTGTATGTATATGTTGCAATGGTGGAAATTCAACTCCCCCACCTGTAATTACTCCTACTACAACTACAAAACCTAGTAATACAGTATATTATGGAGTAATTAAGGAATATATGGACCCTAATAGTTTCTGTTCAATTCCTATAAATGAACTAATAGATAGATCAGAAACAAAATTTAAACCTATTATAGGAGATTCTGTAAATGAATTTACTATTCCTCAAGATGGTTATTTTTCATATTTAATTATTCCTGTAGATAAAGTAGAATTACAATATGCAGCATTTACTTCTGGAGGACTAACTTCTACTTATTATGATTCAAGTAAACCTAATACTCTTACAGCATTAGACCCAACTCCTAATGGAGCATATTATTCTAAATATACAAGAGGAGGAACTGCTCCTTATAATAAGGGAGGTAGTTATAAAGGTATAGATTATGATGTTTATTTTGCATATATTAATTCAGGAAGTATCCCAGAAATGATAAGTATAAGGGCTAAAAATAAATAATTGATATGGCAGTAAGTATAAATGAACTTATATCACTTAATGCTAGTGATAACTCCTTTAATCCTTACCCCTCATTAGACCTTAGATATGGACCATATGATAATGTAAGTGCAGCATTAACTGCACTTACATCTTCTAAAAGATGTGTAGGTCTAACTGTTGGAATTAAAAAAGACAATACTATTGTTGAATACTGGTTTAAAGGAGGAATACAAGATTCTAATTTAGTAGAAAAATCCGATAGTACCTATGAAAACTATAAGATAAATAATGGTATTAAAACAAAAGAAGAGTTTTTTAAAACTCTTTCTGAAATAGTAGATACCTCTTCTTATATTGTACTTGATTCTAATATAAATAATGTTAAGGTAGAAGTTACAGTAGCATCTAATTCTCCTACTATAGTTGGAAACAGTATTGTAAATAATACTATTAAAACTAGTAGTAATATGGAGGAATACGCACTTAAAAGTGAGACATGCTCTATTAGAATAGATACAAAAAACTTAGATACTAATTTACCACAGAAGTGTAGGCAAATAAATATTATTACATCTAAAGGTGCAGAACCTTTTATATTAGATGATAATATTTTAAATTTTGTTTTCTCATCTACTGAAAGAGAAATTACATTTACTTTACCTTCAGATACTTATAATAATGTAATAGGTTTTTATAATAGTGACACTGGGGAACTTCTATCTAACGAAGATAACTATATTTATAAAACAGATTTAAATCTTATATCTTTAACTTTAATATTTAAAAACAATGGCAACAAGTAGAATCCTTACTATTAAGGTTAGTAATGAAAATGGTGTAGCAGACTACCTAGAATACAAAGGAATGTTTGCAGGAAAAACAGGAGGTCTATATAGTTCCGATAAAACATTGGTTACTAAAGTAAATGCGGGAGAAAAAGAATCAATATATTTTAAATATCTCCCAAAGCCTATTACAATTATTTTTAAAGGTAATTCATTAGGTACTTATATTGTAACTGGGTCTTCTATTGGAACTGTTTCAGTGCCTAAAGAAGGAACCTCTAAGACTCTTACTGTAGGTAGTGTAGATAATCTATTAAGTCAATTAGACATTAGATTTAATACTGCTACTATGACAGATAGTGACTGGAAAATATCACAGGTTAAAATTGATGGAAGTGTTGTTTCTCTTCCATATACTAAATCTGGAGCAAGAGCAGGGTCTACAATTACAGTAGAAGTTATTGCTGCTAGTGCAACTACTACAACTACTACAACTACTACAACTACAACTACAACTACTACTAGTACCTCAGCACCTGTTATACTTAATTTGGAATCAAATGCAGGTATTTCAGTTAATATTTCAGGAGAAATGATAAACTTTAGTAGAAGCCTAACACCTAATATAAATCTTCCAGTAGGTATACCTATGCCCTCAGAATAATTAACTATTACATAAAATAAAAAGTTACCTGTATGATTCCTAAGATAATACATTATTGTTGGTTTAGTAAAGATAAAAATAAACCTCTTCCAATAGTAGTTCAAAGGAGTATTGAATCATGGAAAAATATTTTACCAGACTATGAAATTAAAGTATGGAATGAAGATACTTTTAATATTAATTCTGTACCTTGGGTAAAAGAATGCTATGAGTGTGGATGTGGGTCCTATGCTTATATGGCAGACTATGTTAGATTATGGGCATTATATAACTATGGAGGTATTTATTTAGATGCTGACCAAATGGTTACTAAATCACTAGACTCATTCCTGGATAACAAGATGTTTGTAGGAATGATAAACCCTGGTGAAATAGGCTGGGGTGTTATAGGAGCAGAACAATATAATCCTGTAATAAAGTCATTGCTAGATGAGTATAATAATAAGCATTATATTAAAAAAGATGGTTCCCTTAATATATGTAATAATATCTATGATACAACAGCAAGTGTAAGGAAATTATATAACTTTAGTTCAGATGTTAATCTATTACAAAAGTTTGATGGGATTACTATTTATCCTAAAATGTATTTCTATCCTGTAGATGAATTTCATCCTACTGAAGATACTCATGCTATACACTTAGGTATGACTAGTCACTATAAGATGATTTCAGTAGTTATGCCTGTATATAATGGAGAAAAATATCTTAGAGAATGTATAGATAGTGTACTTGCCCAGACTTTTACTGATTTTGAATTTATCATTGTTGATGATGGTTCCACTGATAGTACAGAAAGTATAATTAAATCTTATACAGACGATAGAGTTGTATACATAAAAAAGGAGCATAATGGTATATCAGAAGCTCTTAATTTAGGTATTAGAAGGGCTATTGGTCTTTATATAGCTAGAATGGATGCTGATGATATGATGTATCCAAATAGACTTGAAGTCCAATATAAGTTCATGTGTGAACATCCAGAGTATGACATGATTACTGCTGGATTTGAATGGGGAAATGGTAAATTGGAAAAGGAATATTTTACTTATGATGAAATTGATATTCCTTTAGAATGGTTTAGAGGAGGTAATAATCCAATAGCCCATCCTACAGTAATGATGAAGACAAGTTCTTTAAAATCTTTACCTTTTATGTATGAAAAAATATATGATGGGTATGAAGATTTTAAACTATGGCATACTATGTTAACTCATGATAAGAGAATACATAATATTCCTAATATTGTCACTTATTATAGACAGCATTCTAATCAGAGTTCTACAAACATGGAAAAGTATTATGACCATGGTATGTCTTATAATGAAGTAGGTAATTGTATAGTCAATGCTTATAATAAGAAAAATAGTGATACTGCACAACTTACTGTAATTATTCCTTTTCAGAATGAGGGATATGAAGTGGAAAAAACTGTTACTTCTGTAAGAGGAACTGCCAAAGATGTAAAGATTATGCTCATTGATGATAATAGCAATGATGGATATAATTACAAGAAAGTAGCTGAAATATTTGGATGTGATTATTATAGAAATAAGACTAATCTTGGTGTAGCAGGTTCTAGAAACTTTGGTGTATTTCATTGTACTACTCCATACTTTGTGTTATTAGATGCTCATATGAGGTTTTATGAAACTAATTGGGATGAGAGGTTAGTTAAACTTCTAAAGGAAAATCCAGAAAGATTGATAACCTCTAATACTATTTATTTTGGTAAAGATGAAAATAATATCTATCTGAATGAAGATGGTATTCAAGGAAGGCACTCTTTTGGTACTTATGCAGCATCTGTTAATATGACAGAATCAGGATGGGAATACACAGCTAAATGGACAGGTGAGCTACTAGACCAAAATCCCAATGCAGAAGTAATTCCTGTTTCTTGTGTCCTTGGTGCAGTTTATGCTTCAAGTGTAGAATGGTGGTTTAAAATTGGAGGGCTTACAGGTCTTATAAAATATGGACTAGATGAACCTTTGATGTCTATAAAAACATGGCTTGCAGGAGGTGAAGTTCTTCTTATCAAGAATTGGGGAGTAGGCCATCTTTATAGAAATGGAGGTAATTATGTAGTAACTAGTACACAGGTAGACCATAATCAGTTGTATTTAATTCATCTATTTTCTTCTGATGATAAGATTCCTGTATATGAGGAACATCTTAGAAAGAGAATTGGGGATGTGGCATTTAATGATGCTAAAGCTATGTTGATGCAAAACTATAATAAGTTAGTTAGCTTTAAGAAGTATTTCTTCACTAAAGTTGCAAAGCATGATATGAGCTATTTCCTTGAATTGAATGCTAAGGTATTCTGTTAATAAAACTTTGTAAGAACAATAACTAAAACAATAAAGTTCTTGTGACATTGATAAATTCTTAGTATCTTTGTCTCAAGAACTTTTTTAATATGTATCAATATGAGAACATATAGACAACTAGTGTACTTAGTATTAGATGAATTAAAACTTATGAGTGATGATTCATCTTTTACTGAAGACCATATTATATTCTTGCTGAGTAAGTATAGAGCATTTCTCTTAAAGCAAAGATACTCTGATATAAGGAAGGAAATTCCTTTATCTAACTATCAGACTTTGTGCTTAGACCTAGAAGAGCATGAAGGAATAGAGGGACTGCCTTGTGAAGGTACCTATATGAGAAGTACTAAGAAGATACCTGAGACTATGAATATAGGACAATCTAGGGTACATTCAGATGACTACTTCAATGGGGAGATAACCTATGTATCTAGAGATAGGCTGAGATATGTAGGTCACAATAAATGGCTACAGAATATAATTTATGCTACTAAAGGGCCTGATGGGTATTTATACTTGAAATCTTCAAATCCACAACTTTACTACTTGGAGGAAATAAAGTTTACTGGAGTATTTAGTGATGCAGAAAAAGCCTTAGAATTGGAGTGTGAACAATCAGAGAGCTGTGATATTCTTGACAAAGAGTTTCCTCTTGAAGATGCAATAATTCCATCTCTGATAAATCTAGTAGTTAAGGAACTTTCAGGAGCTATATATAGCAAAGCAGATGACGAGAATAATGCTAAGGATGACTTAGCTAATCTAGCTAACTACATAGCAAGAAATGCTAAATCAAACTTACAGAAGCAAATTGAATCTTAATGACTAGAGAAGAACTTCTTAAATTAAATGAGCCTAGAGTTCATAAAGTAACTAAGTCATTAGGTGTTTATGATGTCTATAAATTCCTAAGAAAGAGACAATGGGCTGATATAGGTCAAAGACTTACTGAGCATGAGTTTTATAGTATAATTAGAAAGATAAATAATGAACTTGCCTATAATCTTTCTATTGGTAATGATATTAAATTACCTCATAGAATGGGTAAGATAGAATTGAGAAAGTATAATGCTAAATTTAGTTTTGATGATGGAAAAATTAAAACTAATTTACCTATAGACTGGGATAAAACTCTTAAATTATGGTGTGAAGATGAGGAAGCCTATAAGAGTAGAACACTCATTAAAATGGAGGAAAAAGAGATATTCAAAATTTATTATAACAAGGCTAAGGCAGACTATACAAATAAGTCTTTCTACCAATTTAATGCCAATAGAGAACTAAAGAAAGCTCTTAAAAAGAATATTAAGGATGGCAGAATAGATGCCTTTCTATTAAATAAAGAATAATATGGTAAAGTATATAAGTATCAGACAAATCCTAGATAACTTGTTAGAGCATCCTCTACTGCAAGACCTATCTTTTGAAAGGGTAGTAAATCATACTGTACACTTTTTACAGATTGTAGGAGTGCCTAATGAGTTTGAAGAAAAGACAGCCTTGATTGATATAAAGGATTACAGAGGGTGCTTACCTTGTGATTACTATGATATGATACAGGTAAGAACTTATAAGGAGGGAGAGTATTGTCCTAGAGTATTTAGATATACTACAGATAGTTTCCACCATAGTCATAAGAAAGAAGATTCAGATACTTGGGATTTAACCTATAAGTTACAAAATAGCATTATTTATATTTCTATTAAAGAGGGTACTATAGAGATAGCTTATCATGCAATTAAAGTTGATAAAGAAGGTTATCCTATGATACCTGAAAATAGTAGCTTTATACAAGCATTAGAACTTTATATCAAGAAAAAAGTATTTACTATTCTTTTTGACCAAGGTAAAATAAGTCCTGCTGTCTTGCAGAACACCCAGCAAGAATATGCGTGGGCAGTTGGTCAAGCCCAAAGAGATTTAACTATGCCTACTATAGACCAAATGGAATCCATCAGTAATATGTGGACTCAGTTATTGCAAAGAAATAATGAGCATAGTAAAGGCATGAAACCATTGGGAAGAAGAGAATATATAAAAGTACAGTAATATGCAAAAGAAACAAGCATCTATAATACCTAGAAGTATGCAGCAAGATTTAGCAGTTAGTCAATTTCCTAATGATGCTGCATATGAGATTAGAAATATGAGGATAGTTACTACAGGAGATAATACTTCATTATGTCTTACAAATGAAAAGGGTAATTCTCTTGTAAATTTAAATTTAGACAATTCTACTATATTAGGTTATATATATGTTGAAGATTATATAGTTGCATTCTCTAAAGGAAATAAAGATTATATATATAAAATATATATAGATAATAATAACTTAAAATCTAAAAAGTTATATGAAGGAGATTTAAACTTTAGCTTAGAACATCCTATAGAAGGAATAGTTAATATTGAATCTGATAAGGTTAAAAAAATATACTGGGTAGATGGACTGAATGAAGTAAGAAGCATGAACTTAGTTGATTTTGAAAATGGTCAGAATTCTAAATATAAGTTTGAAATAACTGCTAATAATATTACTTTTAATGATACTATAAAAGTGACTAAGGGTTATGAAGGAGGATTATTTACTGCTGGTGTAATACAGTACGCATACTCTTATTATAACCTTCATGGACATGAAACCCCTTTAATAAATTGTTCTTGTTTAAATTATATATCTTATAAGCAAGGTATAGATAATGATGCTAGAGTATCTTGTAGTTTTAATATAACTATTAATAATTTTGATAATTCTTATGATTATATAAGAATATATTCTATAATGAGGACCTCTTTAGATGCAGTCCCTGTAGTTAAAATATTAACAGATACTTATATTAAAAATCAGAATGATAGTATATCCTTTATAGATAATGGTAAGATAGGACATACTATAGACCCTATGTTACTATTATATCTTGGGGGAGATAAGATAATAGCAGGTACTTTAGTTAATAAAGATGGTACTTTATTCTTAGGTAATATTGAAGATCATAATTATGCCCTATCTGAATCAGAGAGAGAAAGTATACAGAATACATTAAAAGAAGAATTAGAGTTTGTATCTCCTACAGAAGGAAAATCCCTTAAAGAGTCTTCATATACATCTTATAAAGGAAACCTTGATTTGCCTCAAGATAATCTACTTACATTTAAATATGGAGAAAATTATAGGATAGGTATACAATTTCAATTTAATGATGGTAAATTAAGTGATGTTGTATATTTAAAGGATATAATAAATAATAAGCATCCTATGTATTTAGATAGTAAATTATATTTACCATACTTACAATTAAATAATGTAAGTGTTTTAAATAATAGTATTGCTAGAGCAAGGCTTATGTATGTATATCCTGATGTAGAAAATAGAACTAGATTATGCCAAGGAATAGTATCTCCAACTGTTTATGAAGAAAAATCAAGAATAAATAAGAATTTATATGTTCAACCTTCTTGGCTATTTAGAGATTCTTCTTATAAAAATAAAGCTTTTATTGATAAAGAAATACAATCATCTTATGATGAGAAGGATATTTATGTTAACTTAGAAGAGGTAAAGCCTGAAACTCAAAATATTACTTTTTATTACTGGTATGACTCAGTAAGAAATAATCTTACAGTATTTTATAATTATAAAGTACAAAAGGGAAATGAAAAAGTTAAAACTTTTACATCACTTAATAATGACGAGGGAGGCTACCAGGCAGCATGTAATTATTTAAAAAGTTTTGGTATAACACAATTACCTTCTAAGGAAGAATGGCAAAGAAAAGGGCAACTTGAAAGTAAGGGAGAATTAAAAGTTAATGCAAGTGTAAACCCTTTAGAAAATATTATTTATAAATTAAAAGATAATAATGGATATTATATAGATAGTTCTATAGTAACTATGTATTCTCCAGATATAGAAGATATATATAATACTGTAAATTCTAATCAACTAATAAATGTAGAATTTATAGGAGCATCTGCTATATCTGATATATATAATGATTATATAATAACTTCATCTAATTCCCTTAGAGATCCAAAAGAAACAGGTCTTATAAATAGAGATATTAAAGGTATACTTAAAAGTGCTTTATTATGGAATGATGTTACTCCAGATTCTGACCCTGTAGATCAAGACCCTTATCATTCTTGGGCATTTAGAGTTTATATATGGCATAGAAATGGGTCTTTAAATGCAGATAATAATGGAGATAATAAATCTATAGATGACTCTAAATATGGAGGTCAATATTCAATTCTTGATAAAAAAGTATTTGTTAATGTAAGAGATACTTTTAATACTACCTATTTTAATTCTAATATTAAAGATAGACCATTTAAGACTCATATAAATAATTATGAAGGCTTTTATAAGATTGCAGATAAATACTCTTATAGAGGAGTAATTAATACTGTTAATATAAATGCTGATAAATATCCTATATTTGGCACTAAAATAAATAAGGACTATGGGTTAATAGGTTCTATAGAAAATCTGAAAGAGATAGAAGTAACTAATAATGGAGAAACTATATATTCTAATGATCCTGTTTCTATTAAATATAAAACAGCTGACCATATAGTAATTGATTTAGGTAAATTATTACCTAATAGTAAGGAAATTATACCTGAGGGTAAAATAGATTTAACTCCTATAATTTCTTCTGACTACTATTTAATAGTAGATAAACTGATTAATTCTATATTAGAGTTGCCAAGAAGAATTTCTGAGGAAGAATTTAACAAGCAAAAATTATATGTAGGTTATAGATTTTTCATTAGAGATTATAATTATTTTAATGGTAAATTTGGAATACAAGAAGTAGCTACCGCATATAAAGATGATAAAAATATATATACAATAACTTATTTATCTAGAGTAGTAGATATATCTACTACAGGGACTGATCCTAATATATTACAGATAGGATTTACATTTATGTTATTATGTAAGAAAGATAATATATATTATACTGTTAAAACTATAGAAAATATAGAGGATGAATTCGGAGAGAAAGCCCCTGTACTTGAGTATACCTCTGTAAAAGATACAATAGAAGAAATACCTATAGATGTTGTAATACCTGATAAAAGTATCTATAAATGTGATATTATAAGAGATTTAGGAAATACACAATATGGAGGAAAGTTAACAAATAAAGATAATGATTCCCTTATGAGTAATATTAAATGGACTCCTATAAGTGAATTTGTAAATATAAATAACAACTCAATAATTGCACATAGAGGAGATACTTATTTTCAAAAATGGGATTGTATGAGTACTTTTCCTTATTCTTCTGAAGATAAAAATCAAGTAATAGATATTACTTCAACTTTTATAGAAAGTAGAATAAACTTAGATGGTAGAACTGATATTAGAGGAGATTATAGTGCTACTATGAACTATTCTAAATTTAATTCTATCAATAATATTTATAGTCAGACAGATAATTTCTTTGCTAAAACTAATGTAGTATTAAAAGATAATATTACTAAATATAATACAGGTATTACATTTTCTTTATCTAAATCTTACAATGAAGAGATAGATAGTTGGACTAATATTAAACTTGTTAATAGTATATCTTTAGATGGAAATTATGGAGATTTAAGTGCATTAAAAGTATTCAATAATAATATATACTTCTTTCAAAAAAGTGCAGTAGGATTAGTGAACTTTAATGATAGAGTTCAAATAAATACCTCAGATGGAGTACCTATTGAAATATCTAATAGTGGCAAAGTACAAGGAAAAACTTATATCTCTAATTTCTATGGATGTTCTAATAAATGGTCTATGGTAAATACAGCTAGTGGTATTTACTTTATAGATGATATTAACAAATCTATTTTACATTTTAATGGACAATCTTTTATAGACTTATCTGCTACAAAGCAAGTTTATTCTTGGATAAATAAAAATATAAGTCACTTCTCATGGAATCTAGCTAATGATTCTGTCAGAGTATTATATGATAAAAATACCAGTGATATATATTTTACAAATAATAAAGAGGCACTTGCATTTAATGAGCAGCTAGGAGTATTCTCTTCATTTTACTCATATCCTAATGTAGAATGGTTATTTACTTTAGGTGAAAATAGTTACCAAGTATGTAAAGGTAATATATGGAAATTACATAGTGGAAATCAGTATAGTAACTTCTTTAATAAGAAAGAAAATTATTCTATTTCTATTATTGCTAATCCAGAATTTCAATCTGATAAGTTGTTTGATACTATAGAGTTTAGAACTAATGGTATAGAATATTTTACTAATTGGAAAGCAGACAGTTACCCATTTAACTCATTAGTTACTACAAATGAATATCAGACAGCAATATCTACTACAAGTTCTCTAAAGAAAAAGTTTAGAACTTGGAGATGGCAAATTGGTAGAAGTAATACTTTTTTTAATAAATTTAAAAGAGATAGAATAAGGAATCCTTGGGCTAAAATTACAATGTCTGGTAATAGTGAGAATGAAGTAAGGTTATATGATATAGTAGTTACTTACTATACATAAACAAAGAAGAGTAGTGATAGATAAGTTATTTAATTTGTCTATTACTACTTTTTTTATATAAGTATTTCATATTCAAAAATGATTTGTTACCTTTGCAAAAATTATTAATTATATTATGGCTAAGAAAATAAGAAAGAGAAGAGCTAACTATTTTGATGTTGGTGGATTCTCGTGGCAAAAAGGTGCTGGCTTTGGAAAGAACATGGACAATGTCTTTAATAGTGGGGTACTTAATAGTGCTATTGGTGCTGCTAGTTCTATGGCAGGTCAAGGTATTTCAGGAGGATTCTCCACTGGAGTAGGCAATGTTACACAAGGATTAAGTACTATAGCTAGTGCTATTCCTGGTCCTTGGGGAGCTGTAGCTGGAGTAGGACTTAATGTAATAGGAGGATTAGTAAATAGATTATTTGGAAGCCAAATAAATGAACAGGCAGTCTCTAATTTTAGAAATCAAAATACTCAAATGGCAAATACTGTTCTTAATGCAGATAATTATGATAGTCTATTGAGCCAATATAGTGATGTTTCCTTATTAGGAGATATAAGTAAATCTCAAGTAGGAAAGGATGGATTATTCTCAAATAAAGCAAAGAATTTAACAGCCTCTTTAAATAGAGATAGAGACTTTGCTAATGAAAGGTACTTATCTTCTGTTAGAAATTCTGTTGATAATATTAGAACAAATGAAATGTTAAATGCTAATTACGCAGCTTATGGAGGCCCTTTAACTATGAGATATACAGGGACAATGTCTCCTTTTGGTAATACATTTGCTAATGGTGGGGGAATACCTGGTTATATACTAAATGGTAAAAAATATTATAAAGAGGGGGGAGTTCTAGAGGGAGATTTTGATGTAGATGATATTACTGATGATGAAATAAAAGAATTAAATAGACTAGGATATGATGTGGAGATATTATGAAATTTTTACCAGAATATAATAAAAGAAAATTAGGTGGTATTTATATTATCAGAAATACTATAGATAGTAGAGTGTATATAGGTGAATGCAAAAATTTCTACAAAAGATATGGAAGGCATAAATCTAGTTTACTATTAGGAAAGCATTGTAATATCAAATTACAAAGTTTTGTAAACAAATATGGAATAGGTACATTGACTTTTGATATATTGGAGAGTATGCCAAATAGTACTGGAGATGAGAGAATTGATAGAGAAATTTACTATATAGATAGATTTGATAGTATAAATAATGGTTTTAATATTATTAAGGACTCCAGAACTATGGCTCATGTGAATAATAATAATATGAGAAAAATGGGAGCCAGTAAATTAAAGGGGATAAAAAGAAGTAAAGATTTTTGTGAGAATATTAGTAAAGGTCTTAAAGATTTCTATAAGAATAACCCAAAGCAAACAAGGAAGAAATGGACAGAGGAGAGAAGACAAGCTAGAAGAACCTATATAAAAAATAATCCAGACAGATATGCAAATAGAAAACCCTCTTCTGGAAATAGAAATAACCATAAATGTGGAGAAGAATCTTCATTTACTAAGCTCACAAATGAAATTGTATATAATATAAAGAAGGCAATATATCACCATGTTAAAAGAAGTGATATAATAGCTAAATTTAATATAACTGTTAATATCTATAAAGATATTAAAAGGGGTAAAACTTGGAATAGTGTAGTATATGAAGAAAATACGAATAAAGAAATCTAAGAGAGGTACATTTACTGCTGCTGCAAAGAAGCATGGAAAGTCTGTACAATCATTTGCTTCCCAAGTATTAGCTAATAAAGAGAATTATTCTCCTGCTATGGTAAAGAAGGCTAATTTTGCAAGGAATGCAGCTAAGTGGCACAGCTTTGGTGGGGACCTTAATACTAATGGGGGAGATTTTAGTAATGGTCTTATTATAATAGGTAATGGTGGTACTCATGAAGAGAATCCTATGGAAGGAGTACCTATGGGAGTAGATAAGCAAGGTGTTCCTAATTTAGTTGAAGAGGGAGAAGTAATCTTTAATGATTATGTATTTAGTGATAGAATGAATGTTCCCAATAGTATGAGAAGTTCTTTAGGTTTGAGTAAAGGCAAGAACCTTACTTTTGCAAAAGCTGCAAAGAAATTAAGTAAGGAAGCTGAAGAAAGACCTAATGACCCAATAAGTAGAAGGGGCCTACTTGATTCAATGTCCAAGTTACAACAGGTACAAGAATCTTTAAGACAGCAAGACCAAGAAGAAAATAGTGGTATACAATATGCTCATGGTGGTAAAATGGGTACATTATTTAATGGCTATGGGCCAGATGCTAATTTCTTAAATCTTTCTAGAAGAGCACATCTTTTTGGAGATAGTGTTCCTGACCAAACATCAACTACTGCCCCTTCAATATATGATAATAATGGAATCCTTACCCCTGAAGGTTTGACATACTCCAGAGCTTCACATTTAGGAGTACCTATAGAGGATATACAAGCAGCAGAATCTATTAATAAAGGAACTAATGATGAATCTAATGATAAAAAATTTGACCTTACTGCACTAAGATATGCTCCTGTAGTAGGAGCTGCAATAGGTCTTGGACAAAATATATTCAGTAAGCCTGACTATTCAAGTTCAGATGCTATACTTAATGCAGCTAATGAAGTGGGAAGATATACCCCAGTTGGGTTTAATCCATTGGGTGATTATTTAACATACAGACCCTTTGATAGGAACTACTATATCAATAAACTTGATGCACAATCTGGTGCTACTAGAAGAGCTATTGTAAATCAAAGTGCAGGAAATAGAGCAACAGCATTGGCTGGTCTATTAGCTGCTGATTATAATGCACAAGGTAAACTAGGAGACCTTGCAAGGCAAGCAGAAGAATATAATCTAGGTCAGAGAGAAAGAGTGGCTACATTTAATAGAGGTACAAACCAGTTTAACTCTGAGATGGGACTCAAGGCTGCAATGGCTAACCAAGAAGCTGCATTAAAGGCAAGAAGTTCAAGACTAAGTGGTGTTGCACAGGCTATGGCAGTAAGAGATGCTGTTGATGCAAGAAGAGGTGCAAGTATGAGTGCTAATCTTACTAACTTCTTTAATTCTCTTGGTGATATTGGTAGAGAAGAAGTAATGAAAGCTTGGATTAATGAGAACCCAGCTTTATATTATGCAATCTCAACAGGAGGAGCTGGAACTCCATATAAAGGAAAGAAGAAAGAAGATAAGAAAGAAGATAAGAAAGCTAAGAGTGGCTATTTAACTATTAAGAAAGGAGGTGAAAATGGCTAATTATAGTTTAGTAATAAATTCACAATTCAAGCCATTCTCTTACTCGGAAATGCTTCAGCCTGTTTTAATGGCTACTCAAGCTCATCAAGAGTTAGAGAACCAGTATGGAGAACTATCTGCCAAGGCTAATGTATGGGAAGAGATGGCTAATGAACAGACTGACCCTTATGCTTACAAGATGTATAAGACTTATGCAAATGACCTTGAAGCACAAGCAGATCAGTTAGCAAGAGAAGGACTTAATGCTGCAAGTAGAAGAGATATGCTTAACATGAAAGCAAGGTATAGTAAGGAGATAACTCCTATTGAACAAGCCTATGCAACAAGACAGAAACAAGCAGAACAACAGCAACAAGCACTTCTTCAAGACCCAACATTGATGTTGAGTAGAAGAGCAAGTACTACAAGTCTTGATGACTATATAAGGAATCCTCAATTAGCTTATGAAGCATATTCAGGTAAGTTAATTACTGCACAGGCTGCAAGTGCTGCATCTGCATTGGCTAAGGAAATGCAAGAGAAGCCAAGGAAGTGGAGAAGCATCTTGGGTAATTCATATTATGAATCTATGATGCAGAAAGGCTTTAGTTCTCAAGCAGTATTACAGGCTATACAGGATAATCCTAATGCTGCTCCTCAACTTACAAGGATTGTTGAAGATGCCATTAATTCAAGTGGTGTTAGAAATTGGGGAGACCAAGCTACTATTGCAAGAGCTATTGACTATGCTAAACAAGGTCTATGGAGTGCAGTTGGTGAGACTCAATACCAGACTCTTGATAATTGGAGGGCTAAGATGGCTGAGCAGGAGGCAATGCAGAAGAGAGCAGAAAAGAGAGCAGCTGCTGCACAATCTAATGAAAATAAATATAAAGTTAATCCCCTTCCATTGAGAAGTCCTCAAGAAGTATCTGAAAATAATAAACAAATAGAGACTTTCATAAAACAAGGTTATTTAAAGAGAACCTCCGAGGGTCTTGTACTAACTAGAGGAGGTCTTAAAAAACTCAGAGCAAGCCATTTTACACCTACTATACAGAGTTGGGAAATTTATAAAAGGGCTAATCCTGGAGTCTCAAGAGCAGCATATGATGATATGGTAGCACAAGTTAAAAGTATGAGCAGTAGACCTAATCAGTTTTCTACTTGGTATGATAGAAATATTGGAGGATATGACATAAAAACAGGTAAAGTAAATACTCCTACTACAAGACTTAATAGATATGAGAATAGTATAAAGGAAGGTTCTTATGATACCTATCACTCTACTGAGTATGACAGACAGCTTTCTTCAGAATATGGAGATGCTTATACAACCCAAATGTGGGCTGCTGCTAGGACTGAAGATGGAGAAAAAGTTGTGTATGGTGCAGAATTTAATGGAAAAAATGGCTGGAAGCAAACTAAAGCATACAGCAAAAAGGACCTTGAAGGTTATACTATAACTAATATAAGGTATTCTAAATATGGAAATACTGCAATTCTTCAATCTACCAAAGAGGGAAAAAATGAAGTTATTAGAGTACAAATGCCTGCTGGTATTAATAAAGGCAGTGAATCTAATGTAAAAGAGGCTATTTATAATGCAGATTATTGGGGAAGTATATTACATGAAAATAAAAGACCTAAAATAGATAGGAAAGGTAATATAATGACAGATTCACAGGGTAATATTTTATATACCTCAACTCCTTTAACACAAGCAGATAAAATAGATTTGAAACATAAACAAGAAGAGGCTCTTCAAGATTTATATGGCTATGGTTCACAAGCTGTAGTCCCCTCCAAAACATCTGATGAAACAATAAATCCTTGGTATTAATATGGCAAAAAAAGAAATAGATGTAACTAAGACTGGTCCACAATCTTATAGAGATTTACAGAAAGCTAATGAGGCAACATATCAAAGTGCTGCCTCTGAAAGCATGTTTTCTAATATGAAAGCCCCTCATGGTTATATACAACCTAGTGATACTATATATGAAGGAGGAGAATACTCTCCAATATATAAACAAAGTCAAGGAAAAGATACATATGGCAGTAGTATATTTGATGAATCTTCAGTAAATGAAGAGGAGTTTAATAATCTTAGTGATATAAGAGCTAATAATCAACCTTGGTATGCACAGATAGGAGCAGGTCTTGCTAAAGGTGCTATACTTGCAGGTACTACTTTTCTTGATGGTACTTTAGGATTATTATTTGGAGCAGGAACTGCAAGAAATGAAGACAGATGGTCTGGTCTTTGGGATAATGACTTTTCTAAGGCTATGCAGTCTGTTAATGAATGGTCTGAGCAGGCATTACCTAACTATTATACAAAAGCAGAGCAAGAACAACCTTGGTATGAAAATATCTTCACTGCTAACTTCTTAGGTGATAAGTTTATCAAGAACTTAGGTTTTACAGTAGGTGCTTTCTATAGTGGTGGTTTAGGAGCTGCTGGTGTTAAAGGTCTTGGTAAATTAGCTATGGTTGGTGCTAAGAGATTAGGTGCTGGGATTAAAACTCTAAAGGGTATAAGTAAAGCATCTTCTATAGTTGCAACTGGCTTAGGTTCAGTTACCTCTGCTGTTAATGAAGGTAGAATTGAAGCACTTAATAATAGTAAAGACTGGTTTGAACTTCATAAAGCACAGCTTGATGATGAGTATAATCAAAGGTTGCAGAGTATAAAGAATACCTATGGGGGTACTGAAATATATGACCAACTTGTAAGAGCAGAACAAAGTGCATATAACCAAGCATTAGGTAAGTTAAATGAGGATAGGTTAAAGATGGGTAATGCAGACTTACTTATGAATATACCCATCCTTACTGCATCTAATATAATTCAGTTTGGTAAATTGTATGCCAATGGATTCAAAACATCTAGGAAAGCTTATAATATATTAGGTAGGCCAGGTGAATATAAAGCTGGAACTACAAGATTAGGTGCTGCTTATAATATAACTAAAGGGGCACTGTCTGAAGGTACTGAGGAAATTACTCAAGGTATGGCTAGTAGAATATCAGGTAATTATTACTCTACTGATGTAAATAACTTCTATAAGTCAAAGACTGACCCAGAGGCTACACAAGAAACTCTGAGTTGGACTAAATCATTTGCTGAGGGAATTAATGAGACAGTAAATGATGGCTCTGCATGGGAAGAGTTTTTCATAGGCTCTCTTACAGGTGCTTTAGGTATGCCAAGATTTAGAGGAATTAGAAGTGAGTCAGGCTCACTACAATCTCCTATTATTATTGAAGGTGGTGCCATAAATAAATGGAGAGATTATAGGAATAAGATAGCAAGAGAGAATGAAATTGCTAACTACATGAATAATAGAGTTAACTCTCCTGAATTTAAAAACTACTATCAAGGACTTATTAGACATAATAAGTATCAGAATGATATGAATCAGGCTGCTGAACAGGGTGATGAGTTCAACTTCAAAAATGCAGAACATGCTCAATTAGTATCTGATATTGTAATGTTTGACCAAGCAGGAAAGCTAGAAGACTTAAAATCTGCTATAAATGAGGCATCAGGAACTTCACAAGAGGATTTAGAGTCTATAGTGGTTAATACTACTTCAAAGGATGAAGAGGGTAATTTAATTGGACCATTTTCCCAATATGCTTCTAAAGATGATAATGGCAATATAATAGCCAATTTTGGGACTAAAGAAGCTATGAATGAGATGGCTTCCAAAATAAACAAGAATAAGGAAGACATTCTTAATACAATAAAGGAGTATCAAGATATAAAGGATGAACTTATTCTTAGAACAGGTCAGCAATTATCAGATGGTCAGCTTGAAGAATTGACATGGATGAAGTCTCAGATAGGTAACTGGGCTGAAAGGGCAACAGCTATGTCTGGAGAGGTAAAGTCAGCTATTAGTGATGTAATAGGTAACTTAGATTCATTCCTTAGATTCAATCAGCAAGTAAGAGACTTTGAAGGTCAATCTCATGCTGATTTAACTGATAGATATAAACAAGCAGATAAGAATGTAAAAGCCATTGAAGGTGCTATCAACACTCTTAATATGGTTAGAGGTCAAGATGATAAGGTACTGGCTCATACATTGGCAACTAATCCTAAGTTTGTAGATGGTCTTATCAAGGAAATTAATGAGGTAGATGAAACTGTACTTAGTGCAGATGAGAAAGCAGATATTACAACTAAGCTGAATGATATTGTCAAGTTAGGTAATGCCTCAAAGACATATAATGCAAAGTTAAAAGAGTACCTTAAGAATCCTCAAAAGCAAGCAGAAGACCATGCAAGAGCTGATGAACAGGCTACATTACAAGAGACTAAAAAGAAATCTGATGACTTGAAAGCATCTTTAAATGCTGCACAGAACTTGCAAGAGTTCAGAAGTACAATAGATGCCCAAGATGATACAGAGAATAGAGATAAAGTCCTAAAAGAACTTGAGGATGAAGGTAGTGAAATAGCTAAGAACTACAGAGAAACTTCACAATATAATAATGAAGTAAGGAGAGTTCTTAATGAGTCAGATGCAGAACCACAGGTTAAACAAGATGCTATGAAACTTCTTCAAGACCAATTCAATAACTCTGATAGTTTGGAGTACTTAGCTAATCCTAATTCAATCTACATTAATAATGAGAATGCCTTTGATGAAGATTCTGAGGGAGATGTTGAGTTGTCTGCAACAAGATTCCAAGAAGCTCAATATGAACTTCAAAGAGCAATGTCTAAAGTAAACAATGACAATAAATTTAAGGATAGATTCTCACCTGAATATAAGAAGCCAGTAGAGAAAAGAGAGGGAACTGTAAGAGGTGATGATAGGACTGATACAGGAGATAGTGGTACAACTACTACTCCTACTGTAACAAGTAGTGAGGCTTTGCCTACAGTAGAATTACCTGTAGGTAATATAACTGCTGAGATGGTTAGTGAGGAGAATAAGAAAGCTAATGAAAAGGTAGAAACTCCACAAAGACCAAGTAGGGATACTACCAATCAATTCTATAGACCTGCTATACCTGAACTACATATAGAGGCAAGCAAGGAAGGAGACTTTAGGCCTTTTAATGTTGTAGTAAGTGAGAGAGAAAAAGGTGTAGATTTTTCAGAGATATATAACTACCTATTAGATAATAATGCCTTTGAATATGTTAATCAAGGTAATTTAAAGGTAGGCAGTGAGCTTGGGTTTATGATAGACCCAGAATATGAAAAAAGAGTAGAAGGACAATCTTGGCATACTCAACCTACTATATTTATTATAGATAAAAAGAATGGTCAAGTAGTTGGTAGTTTAGATGAATCTGACTATAGTGTTTCAAGGTATGAGGGTCTGAAAAGTCTTGAAGAGAAGATAAGAAGTGAGTATGCTGAGAGAGGTTCTCAGTCTTCAAAACCGTCTGATAATGAGAGTCAAGCAGAAGATAGATTTAATTTTAATATAAAAAGCGAGACTAGAGAGGTTAATTATAATGTTACTCCACATAAGAAAATAGATAGTAATGGTAATACTGTTATAACTTATTCTGCTAAACTAACTTATGTTAAAGGTGCCCCAAAAGGACATCAAGAGGGAGAAATAAGAACTCTAGAAGATGGAAAAGCATTTATAGAATTAGACTTTGATGATATAGACTTTGCAGAGTATGCTGCTGGAGCTAGGAGGCAGGATGGTACAGTAGTTACTAAGAATAATGCAACTAAAGAAGAAGTAGAAGAAGGAAAAAAAACTATTACTACTTTACTTACTAACCAGTTTACTAATAAATTAGAGGTTGGTATAAGGAAAATAATAATAACAAAAGATGGAAGAGCCTTTGTTGATTTTAGTATTGGTAGAGATTTAAGAGTACCCTTAAAAAAAGAAGCTGTAGATAAATATGTAGCAAAAAGTATTTCAACTAAAGGTAAGTTCATTGCTACACCTACTACAAGAGTATCTAAGGTAATGGTAGGTAGAGTTCCTTATGGTAATACTGAAAGAAGTCTTAAAGATATTCCTAATGTATCTTCAACTGATAGAAAGCCTATCTTTGGTATCATAAAGAATGGTGTTCTTACTACTAATAATAAGATTAATGACAGTCTTATTATCAAGCCAGTGGATATGAGTCAAAAGGAGGGTAGATTATATATGCTTATACCTAATGGAGCTGGTAAGTACTCTCCTGCTGCTGTAAGAGTTAAACACTTCAATAATGAAGAGTTTAATTTGAATGATAGCTCAGTAAGTTCTACTGCTATAGGAGAAGATATAAAGAATGCTATTACTAAGTTATCAACTGCTACATCACAAGATGATGTATCTGCTGCTATGCAAGACTTAGCACAAGACTTGTATATGCAGGATATTATGATTACTTGGTTCAATAGTGGAACAGGTGATGGAATTGTTATCAGTAAGAAGGTAAGAAAGCCAGATGGTACTTATGAGAAAGTAACCATTAATGGGAAGGAGCAAATCAAGGAAGATAAGTATGATGTATATTTCTCTACAAGTAGCAAGAGTGCAGAGATTGGAGGTATAAACTTTGATGTGGCTGCTCTTGAAGATTTGGGAGATACAAGTGCATTAGGTACCCCTAAGAATCCTGAGGATATATACAATGAGATACTTGGACACCTTATCAAGTTCAATCTTCCTTTGCAGGTTAGCACAAGAAGAATAAATGAGGGTACATACAACAACAGATTGATAAACTCTAATATTCTCACTTCAAATATTACTGAGGCTTCAGTAAGAGGTACTTGGTTCACAACTGATTACTTTGATAATGAAAGTAACTTACATCAAGCTATAAGTCCAGCTTCTGTAGCTCCTCAACCTAAGAGGAAAGTAGAGACTCCTGTAGGTGGTACTGAAGGTGCTATAAGTGGTACAAGAATAACATCTGTATTCTCAAACAAGCCATACTATGTGGACTTAAAGACAAATACTATTAGGGATGACCAAGGTAAAAGTGTAACAATTACTAATGATAATAGAATATTATTTGATTTAGCTTGGGCACAAGATAACTTTGGGGATTCTACTAATTCTTCAATGATGGTAGATAATAAGGTTCTTACTCCTGATGGTAAAGTACTTGATAGAAGCAAGCAGACATATCTCAGTGGTCAGGATGCACAAGATGTTAAGGATACTATTGCAGGTAGGAAGAAAGAAAGAGAAGATAGAGTTACCAAGTCTAAGGAGGTTATCAGTGAAATATATGAGAACCAAAAGAGAGTAGACAAGACAAGAACTGATGGAGAGTTTTATTATGTACTTGAAGATGATGGTGAATATCACCAATATAGTAGAGTACATAGCAGATTAGGCTCTAATTGGATAGTATCTGACAAGCAGACAAAGACTCTTGAATTAGCAAGACTTAATCTTAGCAAGTTTGTAGATAATCCTACTCAGTATGAGAACTATCTGAAACACTTGGAGAACAAGTTTAAGATAGACTTGACTGCCTACAGAGATAAGACTGATGCCAAGAGTAGAGATACTATTATGAATATAGTAAGAGACAAGATGTCTAGTACTAATTCACAAAGGGCACTTGATGCTGGTTTAGCAGTAGATAGTATCATTAGACAGTACTTTACTATAAAAGATGTATCTAAGATAGTAAAGCCCTCCAATATGTCAGAGAATGCTTTCATAGATTTGATTACTACTCTTAATAGAGTTAAGTCAAATATGGAGCAAATGGGAGAGAGATTCCTTGCTGATAACATAGTATTATTCCAAAAATATCCTGATGGTACAAGAATTGCAGGTGAGGTTGATATTCTCTCTGTTGATAAGAATGGTAACTTTAGAATCTATGATGTGAAGACAAGCAGATACAGCTTCTATGACTTTACAGACAGATATGGTCACAAGGTTAATTACTTTACTACTCCATCTGCTACTCAGAGAATGAGTACAAAAGATTACTATACTTTACAACTTTCTGCTTACAAGAACCTATTTGAATCTCAGTATGGTGTACCAGTTACTAAGTTAGCTGTAATGCCATTTGTATTGAGTTATGATAAGGAGAATGTATCAGCAGTACAAAGTGAAAAGGGTATTCCTATTGCATATAATCCTGCTGTTAATGTGCCTTTAGCAAGTGCAGTTAAAGTAGATAAATCTACAGAAACTCCTGCTACTCCAGCACAAGCTCAGACAGTATTACCTATCTTTGAGACTTCATTAGAGACACAGAACCCTATTGAAGATTTAACACCTGAACACAGTATGAATAATGCTGATGAGGGAGTAGGTTACTTTGAGTTGGATGGCAAATTACATAAAGGATATGTTACACCACTTACTGTAATTGATGGGGTTGAAGTTTATATAACTAAAGTTCCTAATATTACAAAGGGATTTGGAAGAGAAACTGAAGTAGTCCATGTAGCTTCAAACAGCTTCTATGCAGTATTCCCTAATGGTAAGACATTCTTATTCTTGAAGAATAATCAGGTGCAGGAGGGTATGATCCAATCACAAGTTGAGGATGCAATTAAGAAAGGACTTGAAGCTAAGCCTCAGAAAGTTAAGGAATTAGCATCAGAAAAGACTATATTGTTTGACCCTGATGCAGTACCTACTGTAAATGCTACTCCTATCACTACTGTGGAAACTCCTGCAACTATTAATCAAGGTAATACCCAGACAGGTGCTGCCTATACTACTCAAAAGGAACAGGCAATAAACAATAAGAAAGCCTCAAGAACAAGACATAAATTAAGAAAAGTAAAATCACCTGATTATGAAAAGTGGGATGAGAAAAAAGAACTTAAATGGTTAAATAAAGTACTTCCACAATTAAGTGAATCAGATAGAGTAAAGGTAGTAAAAGGTCTTATTAAAGTAGGTAAGAGGGGTACTTTAGCTTGGGGTCAATTTGATAAAGGTGTAATCACATTGTCTGACATAGCTGCTGAAGGTACTGCATACCATGAAGCATTCCATGCTGTATTTAATCTCCTTCTTGACAATGATGAAAGACAAGCACTATATGATGAAGCAAGGAAATTATATGGTGAAAAAGATAATCTTTCTCTTGAAGAAGATATGGCAGAAGGATTCAGAGAGTATGTTACTACTAGACAAAATGCTGGATTATTAGGTAAAATTAAAAACTTCTTTAGAGACCTATGGATTAAAGTAACTAATTGGAATAGTATTAGACCTCATCTTACTGCATACTATCAAATGATAAATAGAGGAGAATATAGTAATAGAGAATTGCCTGTAAAAACTCTTAGTCAAGCTAGAGCAGGACAAGAAGAATACTCTAAAGAAATGCAAGATATTCTTACTAAAGCTCCTAGAAACTCTGAAGGTAAATTATTAGTTAAACCTGGAGGTCCAGTATCTAATCTTACTGAAAGACAATATGCTCAAGTAAGAACTAAAGCTTTCAAAGATTGGTTTGGTGATTGGGAAAATGACCCAGAAAATGCTTCTAAAGTAGTTGATGAAAATGGTGAACCTTTAGTTGTTTATCATGGAGGTAGTAGTGCTAAGATTTTCAATACTAAAGGAGGACAATTTGGGGCAGGTATTAAAAAAGGAGATATAGGAACATATTTTACTACTTCTAAATCTAATGCAAAATTCTATGAAGAAATATATACTTTTAAGAGTGAAGAAAAGTGGATTGAGTTAGCTGATTTAGTAAGAGAAGGACTATTAAATGATGAAGATAAGAAAAAGATGGATGAAGCTTGGGAAATAGAAAAACCAAGTACTAGAGCTTTCTTCTTAAACATTAGAAATCCTAAAATAACTAATTATGAAGGAACTCGTAAAAAAGGTTATACAAAAAAAGATTCTAATATAGGAGATAACGATGGTCAGCATATTATTATAAGTGATGCTAATTATAGTGAATATGTAGTATTTAATCCTAATCAAATTAAATCAGCTACTGATAATGTAGGAACATTCTCTAGAACTAATGATGATATTAGATATAGAAAAGTACCTAATTCTTCTTTTGAGTCTTTAGATACAGAGATGCAGAAAAATCTATTGAAGAAAGGTTGGACAGTAGAGAAGTTTGATTCAATTTCTCAAGAAGAGAGAGACCAAGCTATTAAATGTATAGCTTTTTAGTCAGTAGGATGAAATTTTTTATTAGGGAGGTAACAGAAATGTTACTTCCCTTTTATTTTATAGAAAATAAAAAAATAAGGGGAGGAGTAGAACTTAATCTACTCACTCCCCTTTCTTATTAACAACTTAATCTTCTTTATTTAGAAATCCTAATGCTAATATACATAAAGGAATACCAATAATTAATACTACTAAATATAAACCCATAATCTTATTGTTTAAAAAATGGAATACCTTCCTCAGGATGCAAACCTCTATAAATAGTCTTGTTCATTGGGATAATAGGAGATTCAAAGAATAACCTATAAGCCCTTGATTCTCCTTTATATCTACCTAATTGTATCAGAGCTTCCTCTCCAGCAAATACTTCATAATTGAATGGGTTCATAAGCCCAATTAAATCAAGAGTATTTTCAAGAGTATTAATACCAGCAGCAGGAGACTTTATAATCTTCAATCCTTCTCCAACCATCTGAGGTCCGGGAATCAAAGAACCTAATTCAGTGTATAATCTTCTTGCCTGATATTCTGCCATCTTAGCCAACCAAGGTCTATCCTTGTCATCTGACCAGTCCATAAGACCAAGTACAAGTGCTACTGCTAAGAAATGACCAACTTCAGTTGCAGCTCTCTTGATATTTGCCTTTTCAGTCTTGGTTAAATTTTTCCAATTTGCAGCTAATGTAAACTGACCTTCTTTTAATTCCTTAGCAAGCTGCATCAAGAACCTACTTGTGGTATTATAGTAACCCTCTGTCCATGCTTGCAAGTCATAGTTATATGTAGCAGATTTGAATCTCCTATTTAGGCTTGGCTTTATCCACTTTCTAAACATGACACCCATTCTACCTACAGCTAACCTTTGTACTGCACTTCTGTCAGCCTTATTGTAAATACCGTGCATTCTCTGATTTATAGCAGCAGATTTTCTACTAAATGCTATAATATCATCCTTTGTAAATGCAGAACCATCTTCCTTAGTATAACCTTGCTTTAACTGCAATTTAGCACCTAATTTCTTGTTATTCTTATCAATAGGAACCACCTCCATAGCATCCCACAAGGAAACTATTTTACCATCAGAAGCTTTCATTTTATAAGCATCTGCAAGTGCTAATGAGGTTCTATTCTGCATCCAATGTTCACCAGCATTATTCATAAGGAATAGAGCAGAAGTACCAAACATTCTACTGAACCAAGTCTTTCTGTCAAAGTTTACTTCTCTAACATCAGTCTCATACTCCTGCAATACATTGAACAATTCATCCCACAGAGCAAGTTTACTTGTCTTAACTCTGTTACCAATCTCTGCAAGATACTCAGGTAATGCTTGACCATAGTTTCTATCAGCTCTTAGAGTATTAGATT
>ULUW01035500.1_pt1 | contig 29041 bp, 38 predicted proteins | sample 1959041 | NCBI WGS metagenome assembly ULUW01 (sample SAMEA4835775, study PRJEB28245) | human gut metagenome | biome: gut microbiome; material: fecal sample | place: Denmark | collected 2008
CCTCGCTACACAGCTCACTATGTGCATGATGTAAAAATCTCTGAGTCACCGGCATGGATGAGAAAACGTCTTGCACTTGTTGGAATAGGCTCTATCTCAAATGTGGTAGACATCACTAACTTTATTTTAAAAGAGCTCGGACAGCCAATGCATGCTTTCGATTACTCATACCTTGAGGGAGATGAGATTGTAGTAAGACGTGCAAACGATGGAGAGAAAATTGTCACACTCGATGAGAAGGAATTTGAATTAAACAGCAATAACCTTGTTATCTGTGACGGAAAGAAGGCAGTTGCGCTTGCCGGTATCATGGGCGGCTTAAACTCTGAAATTAACGATGGTACAACAGAGGTGATGTTTGAATCTGCAAAATTTGCAAGAGATAATATCAGAAAGAGCTCTCGTGCGCTGGGACAGGCTTCTGATTCGAGTGCACTTTATTCAAAGGGTGTAAACGAGTACACAACAGCCATGGCTATGAAGAGAGCACTTCACCTGATGGAGGAGCTTGGCTGTGGTAAGGTTTCTTCAACTCACGTTGAGGTGACTACTGGAAATTCGCTTGAGCCAAAAGAGATGAAGGTTTCTATTGCAAAGGTTAATGGTGTGCTTGGAATAGAGGTACCTACAGAGGATATCGTGAGAATACTCACAAATTTAGGCTTTGCACCGGTTGTAAGCGGTGATGAGCTGACACTCATGATTCCTGCATATCGTGAGGATATGGAGGATTATCCGGATGTGGCAGAGGAGGTTATCCGTATGTATGGCTATGACCATGTCATTCCTGCATTCATGCCTACGGCACAGGTTACACTCGGAGGACTCAACCTTAGACAGCAGACAGAGCGCAAGATAAAAGAGGTGCTCTGTGCAGCAGGCGCGTATGAGGGAATACATTACTCATTCTTCTCACCAGCTGATCTTGATTTGCTCAGATTCCCGGAGGATGCACCTGAAAGGCATGCTATCAGGCTTATAAACCCAATCAATGTTGACCTCTCGCTTATGAGAACAACACTTGCTTCTGAGATGCTTTATGCCATAGCAAGAAACCAGAAGAAGGGTATATTGGAGGGAAGAATCTTTGAGCTTGGAAATATCTTTATCGCAAAGGAGCTTCCGCTTACAGAGTATCCGGATGAGAGAGAGACACTTTGCGCAGGTGTATTCGGTGAGGATGAATCGTTCTTTACTATAAAGGGACTGGCTGAGACTGTAGCAGATGCGCTTGATGTGAAGTTTACATACAAGCCGGCTCAAAAGCCATTCCTTCATCCATATCAGACCGCAGAGGTATTCTGTGACGGACAAAAAATCGGATATCTCGGTCAGGTAAGATATGAGATATGCGATGAGCTTGACATGAGAGTACCGGCATATGTGATGGAGCTTGACTTAAGAGTTCTTTCACAGTGGTATGGAAAGGACAGAGTATTTACTCCAATCTCAAAATTTGATGATGAGAAGAGAGATTTTGCTTTTGTTGTGGACAAGGATATCACATGTGAGCAGATTGAAAACGGTATCAGGGAAGCCTGTGATTATGTCTCAGATGTTACACTGTTTGATGTTTACGAGGGTGTACAGCTTCCTCCGAATAAGAAGAGCATGGCGTACAGTGTAGTATTTACACCAAAGGATGAGGAGCTTAAGACTAAGAAGGTCGAGGGCTTTGTAAAGGATATACTTGCTCATCTTAAAGAGACTGCAGGTATCACACTTCGTGGTTAGACGTTAGTATAGTGTTAGGAATAGGAAAATTATGGACGTAAAAGATTTTGATTATGATCTTCCGGAGGAGCTGATAGCACAGGATCCTCTGGAGGACCGCTCCAGCTCAAGACTCATGGTGCTTGACAAGAAGACAGGAGAAGTCAGCCATCATGTGTTCAAGGAGATTGTTAAATATTTAAGACCGGGCGACTGCCTTGTGCTCAACAATACAAAGGTAATTCCTGCGCGTCTGTTTGGCGTGAAGGAAGGCACTATGGCAAAGATAGAGATACTTCTTCTAAAGCGCAGACAAAATGACGTATGGGAGACTCTTGTAAAGCCGGGTAAAAAGGCAAAGCCGGGCACAAAGATTATATTTGGTGACGGACTTTTAACCGGTGAAGTAATAGATGTGGTTGATGATGGAAACAGGCTGATTCAGTTTAGCTATGAGGGTATTTTTGAGGAGATACTTGATAAGCTCGGACAGATGCCATTGCCGCCATACATCACACATCAGCTAAAGGACAAGAACCGCTACCAGACAGTATATGCAAAGTATGACGGCTCAGCCGCTGCGCCTACGGCAGGACTGCATTTCACAAAGGAGCTTTTACAGCAGGTAAAGGATAAGGGAGTGGATATAGCAGAGGTTACTTTACATGTGGGGCTTGGTACGTTTAGACCGGTAAAGGTGGATAATGTGCTTGATCACCATATGCATTCTGAGTTTTACATGGTGTCACAGGAGGCTGCAGACAAGATTAATAATGCAAAGAAAAATGGCGGCAGAATAATATCTGTCGGCACTACAAGCACTCGTACCTTAGAGGCAGCATCCGATGAAAACGGCATGCTAAAAGAGTGCAGCGGATGGACGGATATCTTTATTTATCCGGGATACAGCTTTAAGGTGATTGACTGTCTGATTACCAATTTCCATCTGCCACAGTCTACACTTGTCATGCTTGTGTCAGCATTAGCAGGCAGAGAGCATGTCCTCAATGCATACAAAGAGGCTGTAGAGGAAAGATACAGGTTTTTCAGCTTTGGTGATGCAATGATGATTTTGTAGAGTGATTCACTACAAAATAGCGATACAACAGAATACGGAGATATGAAGAAAGCCAGGGGCGATTAAACCTCTGGCTTTTCTTTGTAAATGAACGTGTGAGATAATCCATTGCGGAATGTGATAGAGTGAATAGCTCCGTCCTTGAAAACGATGTTGTCTATGATGCTGCTGAGAAAAGAATCAAGGACCTCTGGAGAAACGGTAGCACTCAGAGACTGAAAGCTGACGTAGTTTCGGTCAGTGAGTTTCTGGGAGAGTATGAAGTTGCTTGCCTTGGCGATAAATTCATCATCAGTGATAGATTGTTGCAGGCTGCCTTCCGATGCCAGGAACGCCAGCTTGTCTTCGACTTCTTCCAGGGAGTCCGAAAGCTGAATCTTCTGAGTGAGGTATTCGGATTCCGACATGGCTTTTTCGGAATAGAGGAACAGCTTGTTCAGACGGTCAATAGCTCTTTCCAGACGGACTTTTTCCTTTTTGAGTTTTGATAGCTGCAATGGCGGCTCGGAGCCTGTTTTGATTTTGACGTCTTTTCCGAAGACCTCTCCCTTGATGGTTCCGGTGCGGAGCGTATGAAACAGATCATGTAATCCGTCCGGGGCAATGGCGGCCACCGGGGAGAAAGTATCGCCGGAGAGTAGCTGCTGTTCCAGTTCCTGTATGCTCGTTTCCGGAGAGAACGCTTTTTGAGCGTTGAGCATATTGAGAATGTAGTTGAAGACGAACTCGCCAACGATTGGGTCTGAGGTAGATTTTCCGGTACACCACAGCTTGCTTTTTCTGTGCGTAGGGCAGAAGTAGAGAGAATAGCGTCTGCCAGTAGTCTTCTTTATGGTGGAAATGGAACTGGTCATAGGTTGACCGCAATTTCCACAGATGAGCAGGCCGGAGAAAATGTGCGTGTATTTGCTCTTGCCACTCTTACGAAATGATTTGAGCCTGCGGTTGGATTCCAGGAGTGAAAGGATACGTTCTTTCTGTTCTCGGCTTACGATGGCCGGGTGGTGGTCTTTCACGGTAATCCATTCGGATTTATCCTTAGGACGTTGCCGGTCCCCTTCCTTAAGGCGGTTGTACTGGTAATCGCCGCAGTAGAATACGCTGCGAAGAATAATATCCAGAGAGACAGGAGACCAGTCATTACCGGCACGAGTCCGGTAGCCATGTTCGTTCAGATACCGGGCCAGGTAAACCAGGGAGCGGAGTTCTTCGTATTTGTCATGAATCAGATGGGCGATGTTGTACTCGTCGGAGTTGAAGCTGAAAGCCTGTTCCTCCGGGTCATAATCGTAGCCGTAAGGAATACGTCCGCCGTTCCACTGCCCGTTGCTGGCTCTGGAAATCATAGTGGCAGTGACACGTTCCGAGGTCATGTTACGCTCCAACTCCGCAAAGACAAGGATAATTTTGAGCATCGCTTCTCCCATAGCCGTACTGGTGTCGAATTGCTCGTTTTTCGAGACAAAGGTAACGCCCAGGTTTTTAAGCTCCTGGTACATCTCTGCAAAGTCCAGAAGGTTTCTGGAGATGCGGTCAATCTTCCAGACCAGCAGATGCGTGTACGTGCCGGTCCGAAGCTGAGACATCATTTTCTGAAATTCTGGCCGGATGGTATTTTTGCCAGAGTACCCGGCATCCTCGAAGATTGTCACATCGTCAGTGTTCAGTATCAGCTTGGCGTAGGCAATCAAATCTTGACGCTGCATAGGCAGAGAGTCCCTGTCGATCTGATGCAGTGTAGAGACTCGTATGTAGATAGCCACTTTTGTGTGAGTGGCAGCACTGTTTGAAATCATATTTTTCCTCCAAAAATACGCCGTCCCATTACAGAACGGCGCATGTTCATTTCTACGCCCTTTTAATCGGGCAATTCAATATCACATCCCTTAATCCGGCAAAATCCGTTATGTAAGGTTTTAGAGCTTTCAGTGAATTAAGAGAAATATTTTTCTGATTGGGCTTTTGCTCGTTGAGCACATAGGTAGGCAACACATAGAACTCCCAGTATTCCAGGGCAAGCGGCGAGACATCTTTCGTCAGTGCTTTGTAGAGGCAGAAAACGTAGAGGTCAGAATGCCGCTTGATGTCCGGAGAGTATCCGGCTTTCGGGTCCCAGGCTCTGTGAGGTGCTATGCTGAACTGTATATGCTCGTGGTACGCTTCATCCCAGGATTGGAGATAAGAAGCGGATTTGACTTCGATTCGCTGTCCGGTAGGACTGGTCAAATCAAAGGGGAGCCAATCAGTTCGCATTTTCGAATCGGGGGGGGGTAATAACGCACTGTGTACTATGTATTCTGCAAGTACGCCCCGGTCTGTGTTGTTGAGCAGATCACTGTAAGCCCAGGACCAGAAATCTACTCCCGACAAGCCGGTGTCTTCCCCATGAAAAGTAAATTTGTTATTGGATGTTAATTGCTCCATGCAGGAACCCTCCCTTCACAGAGAGAAACTATGCCATGTATGTTGCCACCAAGAGCGAAAACCAACGCCCGGCGGCAGTCAATGTCTGTCAGAGTGTCAGAATAGGTATGGATCAACGGCAGAAACTCACGAACAGAAAGCGAGAGCTTCTTCCGTAGGTGCGCTATTTTGTTGATGGTTCCGGCAGACAGCGATGCAGGCCCTTCCTCCAGAGAAGAACAGAAGGAAGAGAGATAGAGCAGTAGAGCCGCAGCATCGCAATTCAGTTGTTCTTCGGTCCAGGCCAGGAAAAAGTATTTCTTTGAATCCATAAGCCCTCCTGTCCGGTATCATCTGAAACGACGATACCAATCTAAACGGATAATCTTTTTTCATCGTCAAGGTATTTTTTGCTTTCCTCAAGAGCTTTGAGGTAGCCCTTCATTTCCCCTTTAAATTCATAACGCTTTTCTGTTGGCAGAGCCTTGTAAATACTCAGCAGCTCCTTCTCATCATCGGTGTAAGTTTCGGTCTGGACGTCAGTGTAAGCAGATTCTTTTCCGGTCAGAATGTAGTCGGTAGAGACGTGTAGAAACCGGGCAATGTCTGCGATGTATTTAGCTGGCGGCAGAGTGTTTCGAGCCTTCCAGGTAGAGTAGGAAGACTGGTTAATGCCAAGAAATTTGCACAGTGCATAAGGCGTTTGCTCCCTCTGTTCGAGAACTGTTTCGATTCTGTCGATTGCTTCCATGTAGCACCTCCGTAAAATAATTCGAGAAATCGAAGAAAAACTCTTTACAAATTCGAGTTTTCGAGCTACAATACAATCACAAGCTACAAATGATTCGCAAATGGGAAGTGCTAAATCGCATAAGTAGTTTGTGATTGCGTATGTAGTGTACGTTTGTACCGTTAAATTGTATCATTTTACTTCGAGAAAGTAAACTACATATGCAAAAATCCATCAGAAAGGAGGAAAAGCATAATGCAGGGCAATATCACTGACTGGGGCAAGGAAGTTAAGAAGGGTCTGATTGAACGAGGCTGGTCTATCAACGATTTGGCTGAGAGAATCGGCAAGTCAAGAACCAGGGTATCCGGAGTTGTGAATGGCCGGATTTACTCGGATTCGATTGCAAGTGCAATCAGTGACCTTCTCAATATCGGAAAGGCATCAGCGTCCATGAAAGAAGCAACCAGAGATTGGTGTATGGATGCAAGAAAAGCCATGATTGACCTGGATATGAACACAGGGGAGCTGGCTGAGAAGACTGGCTACTCTACACAATATCTGAATGCAATTATCTGTGGCAGATGCTATTCGCCACCGGTTATGAAAGTGATAAGCGGTGCACTCGGAATCCAGGAATATCAAGGGAAACAGGATTCCTCTAAGGACAGTTAAATTGTAACAGGAAAGATGGTGTGAAGAAATGGGAAGAGGCCCTACGAAAAGCAATGAAAATGCATATTTTGTTGCCAGAAAAAAGGCGGCAATGTACAACGAAAGGCTATACTCCAGAGAAGGTGCGGCTGAGCTGCTTGGTATATCTGTTTCGACACTCGCAGACTATGAGCTTGGAAATACGAAGGTGGTTCCGGTAGACAAGGTTGTTCTCATGGCAGACCTCTATAATGCACCGGAGTTGAAAACCGGGTATTGCAAGTATGAATGCCCGATATGCAGCTATCTTCCGGTTGCAACAGAAGCGAAAGGCCTGGAAGGGATAGCTCTTCGGCTGATGAAGAGGCTGGATTGCGATGAGCTGAACCGCATCAAAAAAGAACTCGTAGACATTACAGAAGATGGAATCATCGACGAAACGGAGAAGCCGGAGCTGAAAAAGATCCTGGCTTTTTTAGATGAAGTTGCGGAGTCCATCAGCGAACTGAAAATCGTAGGCGAGAAGTTTTTGAAGAAGGTGTGAGTATGGATGTGCAAAAAATGCTTGAAATTCTGAAAAGAGATTACGGAATCGAAAGCAAAGAGGAACTGATAGAAAGATTTGAGTCCAGCAAGGGGATCAACATCGGAATTTTCACTGAACGGAGGCAGACAGCATGAGAAGCAGGGTTATGAGACGTAGGATGCACAGGGTTCTGTGGAAGAAACTGAGCAGAATCTACACAGTGGATATGGCAGAGGTCCTGGGCTGGATAGCATACATAAGCATCATGGGAATTTTCCAGTGCTTCTGTATCGTGATGGCTTGTGAGCAGAGAGGCAGGGTAGCTTTTGGAGGAGAGTATTTGATTCTTCCGGCGGCGATACTTGCAAGACTGTGGATTCCGGAAATGATACAGAGCGTGACTGGTGTTCTGGAGATGCCGGATGAGGAAGAGGAAGATGTGTGAGATATGTGGACAGAATCCTTGCCATCCGAGATGCCCGAATGCTCCGGAACCGAAAGAGGTTCATATCTGTTCGGAATGCCTGGAAGGAATTTATCCGGGCGACAGATTCTATGAGAGCTGCGGAAGTTATGTGTGCGAGGAGTGCTTAAAAGGCATGACGGTTGATGAAATATTTGAATTACTGGGCGAGAGCTTGGAAGAAGCATAGGAGGTAGGACATGGGACAGATGACCGTAGAACAGTGGTACGGCACGATAAAAACCGGACTGACGAAGAAGCTGACCGAAAACAAAGAAGCGTTACCGGCTGGCTTTAATCAGCAGAGATTCATTCTGAATTGCATTACGGTAATCCAGGATATGATGAAAGACAATAAGAAGAAGGAGCAGTTGGAAAAGATTAACCCAGAAACTATCCCGGTTTGCTTGGCGAAAGCAGCATATCTGGGACTGGATTTTTTTAATGGAGAGTGTTACGCAATCCCGTATGGCGGAAACCTCACTTTTCAAACTGATTACAAAGGCGAGATCAAATTGTGCAAGCGGTACAGCAAAAATAAGATTAAAGACATTTTTGCGAAAGTAGTACGGCAGGGCGATTTCTTCATGGAAGAGGTGGACGGAGGCAAACAGAATGTGCAGTACAGACCGAAGCCGTTTTCCAATGAACAGATGATTGGAGCATTCGCCATTGTGGTTTTTGAAGATGGTTCGATGATGTATGACACGATGAGTTCGGAAGACATCGAAAATGTCAGAAACACATACTCTAAAATGAAAGACAGCCAGGCATGGAAAAGCAGCACTGGTGAGATGTACAAGAAAACGGTACTGAGAAGATTGTGCAAGTTGATTGATTTGGACTTTGACAATATAGAGCAGCAGAAAGCTTACGAAGACGGCGGAGACGTGGTATTCAATCAGCAGTCCCTTCCAGGAGCAACAACAGGACAGGCATTGTTGCCGGAGAATGATAAGCCGGTAGATGCATTTGCGGCGATAAAAGCCCAGAAGCAGGCAGAACCGGTTATTGACGGAATGATTTTGGAAGAGGCGTAGGAGGTAGTGGCATATGGTTTTGACGGCAGAGAATTATTATAGCAAAGAAGCGAACAAAGAGTACATGAGCGTGTCCCAGTATAAGGATTTCGCAGGAACATACGGAAAGATGGCGTGTGAATTTTCGGCGGTTGAGAAGCTGGAAGAACGGTGGGAGCAGAAAAAGACCACACCGCTTCTGGTGGGTTCCTACGTGGATTCCTACTTTGAAGGAACGCTCGAAGAGTTCAAGAAAGAGAATCCAGAAATCTTCACTCAGAAAGGCGAGTTGAAAGCAAATTATAAGCAAGCAGAGAGAATCATCGCCAGAATGGAGAGAGACCCACTGTTCATGCAGTATATGAGCGGAGAAAAACAGGTCATTATGACTGGAGAGCTGTTCGGGGCAGAATGGAAAATCAAAATTGACAGCTTCGTGAGAGGAATCGCCATTACGGATCTTAAGGTTATGGCATCGATCACTAAGCTGGAGTGGGTAAAAGACATCGGTTATCTAGATTTTGTGCGGTACTGGGGCTACGATATCCAGGGTGCAATATACCAGGAAATTGTGTACCAGAATACTGGAGAGAGACTGCCATTCTACATTGCGGCCGGAACGAAGGAAGAGGAGCCAAACATCGAAGTGATTCAAGTGACGCAGAACTATCTCGATGAAGCGAAACACATGGTAGAAACGAATATGCCGAGAATCCTCAGAGTGAAGAATGGGGAGGCTGAACCGGACAGATGCGAGATGTGCGATTGTTGTAGGCATACAAAGGTTTTGAAGAGACCGATTTCAATTACGAACCTGGTAGCCGGAATTTAGGCGGTGAGTAGATGGCAGACAATAAGAAATATTACTATTTGAAACTGAAAGAGGATTTCTTTGATTCTGATGAAATGCTGCTTCTCCAGGGAATGAAGGACGGGTACTTGTACAGCGACATACTCATGAAGATGTACCTGCGGAGCCTGAAAAATGAAGGACGGTTGATGTACAAGGACTACATCCCGTACAGTCTGGAGATGATCTCAACGATTACGAGGCACCAGGTAGGGACAGTAGAACGTGCGATGAAGATTTTTGAGCAGTTGAAGTTGGTAGAGGTGCTGGATAACGGTGCAATCTACATGATGGATATTCAGAATTTCATCGGGCAGAGTTCCACAGAGGCGGACCGGCAGAGGAAGTATTATCGCCGCATCCAGGATGAGAAGAAACTGAGCGGCTCCCAGACGCCGGAGGCATTGATTACAGAGATGCAGGAACCGGAGCAGGAGAAACCGCCAGTAGAAAAGCCACCGAAGCCGAAAAAGGCAACGGTAAAGAAGGAAGACACGATGCAGCTCTATGAGCGTCTGGCTCCGGATTATGCACTTGGCGGCGAAATCAGAGAAAAGATGCGTGAATGGTGTACATACAAGATTGAACGCAAGGAAGGTTATAAAGAGCAGGGCATGAAATCCCTTCTCCGGCAGGTAGAGAAGAAAGTGGCAGAATTTGGAGAAGGTCGGGTGTGCGATTTGATTGAGGAGTGTATGTCAAATAACTGGAAAGGCATTATCTGGGATAAAATGATGCAGATTCCGCAGAGATCAGCCGGGGACCGGATTCAAAACAGAGTGAGTGAGGTAGATAACTGGTAATGACAAGAGAGGAGTTCAAAACGCTTGTTAAGGGAATGAAAGCTGTATATGCACAGCCGACATTCATCCCGGACCAGGATGCTTTCAATGTATGGTTTGAGTTGCTGAAAGATATTCCGTATCAGCAGGCCAACGTAGCAATCCAGAAGTACATGCTGACAGAGAAATTCCCACCAACGATAGCAGACATCAGAGAAAAGGCAACGCAGATTGTTGAGAGCGTGGATAACAGCATGAGCGAGTTGGAGGCATGGTCTTTGGTAAGAAAGGCGGTCAGAAATTCCGGGTATCATTCAGTGGAAGAATTTGAGAAACTGCCGGAGGCTTGCCAGAGAGCTGTAGGAAGTGCGGCAAATCTGAAAGAGTGGGCGTTGATGGATTCTGAAAGGGTTGAGACAGTAGAGCAGTCTCATTTTATCCGGAATTACAGGACAACAGTGCAGAGAATCAGCGAGGAGAAAAAGCTGCCGGAATCTATCCGGTTGCTGATTGCCAGCATGAGAGACAATGCGTTGGAGTTGGAAAAGAAAGAGCAGCCTGTGCTCGAAGTTAAGAAACAGGAGGAAGAAAAAACAGATCCAGAACCTGGAATGTCTGAGGAAACGAGGGCAAAGTTCCAACAGGTCATGCGGAACTTACAGGGGAAGATGTGACATGGAGGTGAAGTGACATATGGATATGGCAGAAATCGGAGCGAATATCCGGAGCTGCAGGACAGAAAAGGATATGACGATGGAGGAACTGGGAAAAGCAATCGGCAAGAGCCAGTCGGCGGTAGCGGATTATGAAAAAGGCAGAGTAGACATCCCGGCATCCTCTCTCATCAAGATTGCAGAGGTCCTGGAAGTCCACCCGGCGAAGCTGTTTGGTATGCAGACGGCGGATGAGCAGTTTAAGCCGGATGCCACGCTGAGAATTTTCAGTGCGGAGGACAGGCGGACTATTGCAGGAATCCTGGTAATGAACGGTTATACAACCCGACATATCAAGGTTGCGAGAGAAGGAAAGAAGAGTAGCTGGTACTGCATCCAGGCCATGCTTGAAGAAAGCAACCTGGGAAGTCAGTAGGAGGCGGATATGGAAAAAGTAAAGTTTACGGTATACGGGGAACCGAAAGGGAAGGGCAGACCGAGATTCAATACGAAGACCGGTCACGCCATGACCCCGAAAGATACGGTGTCCTATGAAAATCTGGTAAAGCTGGAATGGCAGACAGCCTACGGGACAGAGAGCTTTCCGAAAGAGGCGATGCTGGATATGAGGATTAAGGCGTATTACCGGATTCCTAAGTCGGCATCGAAGAAAAAAAGAGCGGCGATGCTGGCTGGAGAGATACGTCCGACTAAGAAGCCGGATATGGATAACGTAGTAAAGATTATCGCTGACAGCCTCAACAATCTGGCATATTACGATGATACGCAAATTGTTGACTGCCAGTGCCGGAAGTTCTACTCGGAGAATCCGAGAGTAGAAGTGACGATTATAAATTTGTCGAAGGAAGAATAGGAGGAAATTCACAGTGGATGAAAAAATGGAAATAAGACTCGTGAATCCAACGGAAGACGGATTCTTGCAGAAGATTGACTGGAACAAAGCGGAGCTGGAGGCGAATGTCAGAAGTATCGTGGAAGCATACCAGGGCTTGGTGTATACGGAAGATACGGTATCGGATGCGAAGAATGACAGAGCCGCCCTTAGAAAATTGCTCAATGAGATCGAGGACAGAAGAAAGCTTGTCAAGAAAAAGTGCATGGAGCCGTATGAGGTATTCGAGAATGACTTGAAGGATGTAACGGTACTCATCAAGGAGCAGATCAGCATCATTGACGGGCAGGTAAAGGAATATGAGAACGGCGTAAAAGAGGAGAAGAAAGCCAGATTGCAGGATGTATATGCTGAGACAATCGGAGAATTGGCAGAGGTACTTCCTTTTGAGCGAGTGTTTGAGGCACAGTATCTGAATGTGAGCTTCAAGGAAAGTAAGGCGTCAACCGAAATTCAGGAAAAGATTCAGAGAGTAAAGAGTGACTTGGCGGCCATTGACGCACTGGATAGCAAGTACAAGCTGAATGCGAAGGACGTATATGTGAGAACACTTGATATGTCCCAGGCCATGGCTGAGAATGCCCGTCTGATTAAGTTTGAAGAGCAGATGGAGGCAGACCGTAAGAGAAAAGCCGAGGAAGAGGAACGCCGGAGAGCCGAAGCAGAAGCCAGAGCCAAAGAAGCGGAGGAACGTAGACGCCAGGAGGCAGAAAAAAATGCTGCGGAACGTGCGGAGAGAGAAAAGGCACTGGCAGAACAGCAGGCCCAGGAGGAAAGAGCTTCGGAATCTGGCTACAACGCACCGGTTCCGGATAAGACGGCGGATGTGCAGAGTGAGGAACCGGCAGAAAAGCCGGCTGAAAAAGAAGTTCTTCCGGAGGAGAAGAAATACAAGGCAACCTTCTATGCGATTGGCACACTCCAGCAGTTGAAGGATTTGCAGGAGTACATGAAAGAACATAATATCCAGTTCGGAAAGGCAGGCAAGTAAAGATGAGTGAATTTGTGAAGGAACTGAATTTTGATTGCGATACTTTTAGCGGAATGAAGAGAGATATGAATTTCGTGTTGCAACGTCTGATTGGAAATATGCAGGAAAAAGGATGCCAGAACGGAACACTGACTCTGAAACTTGATGTGTCGCTCATAAGAGAGTTCGTGCCAAACTACAATCCGGAGATACCAGGAGAAAGCAGAGAAATCGCGAAGCCGAAATTTGACAACCAGGTAACAAGCCAGATGAAGGTTGAGGACAAGAAAAAAGGAAACCTGGATACGGAGATGGAGCTGTTCTTGAATGAGGAAACTGGAGAGTACGAATTGAGACCAGTAGCAGATACGACTCAGAGAAGTATCTTCGATGCGGATTACAGGGAAGCAACCGAGCAGGGACCGGCAGTGATCGAACCGGATAACGGGCCGGAGTACATCGAACGTCCGGAACTTCCAGGAGAAGTGTCAGACGAAACCGCCCTTCCTGGTCCGGTAGAAGTGTATGAAGATGCAGAGGACATCGTATATGACGATTCTGCGGACGACAGAGCGGAAGACACACAATTTACTGATGAAACCGATTTAGACGGTGCAGGGGACGGTACAGAGATTACAAGTGACTTTGAGGAAGACGAAACCGACACCGAAGATGATGAGTATGGATATGATGAACCAGAGGAGGAAGAGTAAATGAATTTAAGAGATTTGGTAGGAAGAATGGCAATCAGAACAGATAAGGTGCGTGAGGTAATGCCATGGGAAATGGAACGTGCGTTTCGCTTAGATTTCATGGTTCCTGTACCGATTTTTGATAGAGAAAAGTACATGGACGAGCCGGTAAGAATCCTGGCGGTGGAAGGAACCCAGGTTGTTATCGAGGAAGATGGAAAGAGAAAACTGTTGGAGAGAAGATACATTGATGAACACTGGACGGATTATGAGAGGCTTCTGCATCCGGAAGAGGAAGAGAAGGAAAAGGCTGAAAAGTTGATGAAGGAGTTCGAGGTAGCGGCGGAACCTATCAAGCATTTCCTGGCAGAGCATTATGACCCGATGTGTACGGCGGTGATCTCCATGGATAACATCCAGATTTTCAGAGGAGAACTGGGCGAGCCGATTCAGAATATCTGTTGCCGGTGCGGAGCAGAGGTTGAAGAGGAAATGAAGGGATAATAAATGGATAAAAGGCCGAGAAAAGAAGATGGGTCATTGTTCATATCGTGTAAATCATGCGGAGTGCCGCCGGACAGGTGCAAGGGCTTTTGTATTTTCCAGAGAATGACGGCAGAAGCAGAAAAGCAGAAACAGGAGGAAAAGTCGAATGGCAAAATTTAATATCGAAGTAGAACTTGACTGGATGGATGAAGAGGCATATTCCATCGATGATGAGTTAAGAGAACGGATTGTGAAGGGCGTGGAAAACGCCCTTCTGGAAAAGGCAACGAATGAAGCTGTAAAGGCAGTGGATAATAAAATTGCAGAGAAGATTCTGGAGGCGGAAGAAACGATACAGGCAACCGTAGACCAGTTCATTGCGAATGTGTGCGAGGAGAAGATTGGAAAGATTGTTATCCCGGAAAAGAAAAGCACCTGGAGCGATGAAGTAACGTACAAGCCTCTGTCTGAATACGTGGGAGAGAGATTTGAGCTGTTCCTTACGGAAAAGAGATATGACAGGGACGGCCGCATTGCAAGTTATTCCAGTGACAGGAAATTATCCGCCGCCGGTCTGCTCACGAGTCGGTATCTGGAAGAGGAACTTGGAAAGAAGGTTGAAAAGCTGATTGCGAATGCTAAGAGAGAGGTAGAGGAATCTCTGATAAAATCACTGGAACAGAATTTGAAAGAAAACCTTGCGAAAGACACGATTGAAAGAATGAATATCCCGGAAGTGTTGAAGAAATTAAGCAGCATAGGAGCAAAGCAGGTAACTGGAACATCGTTACCGGAGTAAAGGAGGAGTGATATATGAGTGATTTTATCATAGGGCATGTTACAGACCCGAAGGAAGGACCGTTGGACGGAGTGTACGCTGAGACGAAAGGTACATATACGAAGTTCAAAGGAACAGGAGCATTTCAGAAAGAGAAGAGAATCCTGCATCAGAAAGTAGCGGATGTCGGAATCAAGGCAAGTTTGCAGACCGGCATGGTAAGTATCAATGACAGAAATCGGAACCAGGCAATAGCAGTAAGCATTACAGAGATGGTTGCGGTTCTGAATGAGGCTTTGAGATACGGAACGGCAGGAATGGGAAAGAAGGTGCGGCTGCGATCAACAGGGCAAGCGAAGGAACGTGCCGTCAGTGTGGCAGAAGAATCCTGTGGGTGCGGATGAAGTCCGGAAAGAATATGCCGGTAGACATGGCACTGCATAATTACAAGAAGGACAGCACCGGGAAAGAGAAGATCGTCACGTCGGACGGAGAAGTAGTGACAGGAAGAATCCTGGTAGGCGAGCGTGGAGATGGAGCAGGATATATTTCACACTTCGCTTCATGCAAGAAGTATCGGAGGTAGAGCATGACGCATGAGTTGAAGACATACCCGAAATACTTCCAGGAGACGATAGAGGGCAATAAACCGTTTGAAATCCGGAAGAATGACAAAAACTTCCAGGTGGGAGACGTACTGATTCTGAAAGAATGGGATAACATCAAATACAGCGGAAGAGAAATCGGAGCGGTAGTAAGATATGTTCTCAGAGACTTTATCGGATTACAGGAAGGTTATGTGGCACTTGGGTTACAGATTTTAAGTTAAAAAGAAAAGCCGCCATATCCCCATGGCAGCTCCTCAAATGTTCGTAGATAGATTCATTATATGGAGCAGAGCAAGAAAAGTCAAGGAGGTATGGCGGTATATGGAAAGGCAGAGTGAGCAGGAACTGTTAGCAATCGTACCTGTGGAAACGGAGAGTCTGGAGGGAAACAGAATCTACCAGGTAACAGGGAGAGAACTGACACAGATAGCGGAAATATCTGCGAGAGAAGCGGTCAAAATGTGCAGAGAAGAGCGAAAAAAGACCGAAAAACGTGAGCAGAGTAACGCTGATAAGGTAAAAAGAACCAAGAAATTGTTATCAGACTACCGTAGACTGAAAAGGGAAATCCCGGAAAATGAAGAATTTACGGAAGGCGAGAAAGTAGAAAAACGATGGGCGTTCCTAAGAGATTTGATGGGTTCGGCACATATCAATAGCCAGGAAAGCGTAGTAGAGAAAGAAGAAAAACGCAGGGCGGAGAATATGTATTACATCAACCGGATAGAGCGTGCGATTGAGACGTACCGGGAGGAGTGCGAAACATCGAAAAAGCCAGAAGCTATGCGGTGTTACAGGGAAGTGTACGAATACTACATAGCGGAGGAAGAAAAGACGGTTGCTCAGATTGCGAGTGAGGAATGTGTGAGTGAGAAGACTGTCTATAAGGATATCGGGAACGCCTGCAAAATCATAGCTGTGTACCTGTTGGGTGTGTGAGAAAACTGGGTTCAAAAACAGTAGAAAATATGGAATTGACGAGGGTAAAATACCTGTGGTAACGTAGTAAGTGCCAAAAGCCCATATGTCACACCATAAAAATGGAGCACTGTGAATCGACTTTTCCTTCTCTGATGGCTGGGCGGTCTTCGGACCGCAAAGCCGGAGGAAGGGATTCTTAAAAAACGGTAAACAGCCTGTATTCCCTGTACTTAGGTAGGTAATCTGGTATAATTAAAGTATGGAAAACAACGGTTTTTCAAGGGAAAAGGAGCAGACGGACAATGGGAATTTATACGAGCAGATATAGCAACAAAGAGCTTGCAGATGGCAAATATTACTGTGTAGGAATCAGCATCGGGACGCCGAAATTCAAACTGGCGTACAGACTGGAAAACCAGTGCTACTCACTGGCACCGAAAGGGTATATGCTGAGAATGAACCTGGAAGATTTCAAGAAAGCCTATTACGAGAAGCTGAACGGCATAGGCAAGGACAGAATCATCAACATGGTTATGAAGATGGAACGTGACGCAGCGGCCCAGGGAAAGGATTTGGTCCTCCTGTGCTACGAGGATGTGAGAATCCCGGAAGATTGGTGTCACAGAACTGTTTTTGCTGAGTGGTGGGTGGAGAACACTGGAGAGATTATCGAAGAACTTCCAGACCCGAATCCCCCGAAGGGAAAGAAGGTAGCAACGACAAGTAAGAAGCCCGAAGTGCAGACGAAGCCAGATGATGGCTACCAGCAAATGAGTCTGTTTGGTATGGGCGCTTTAATATAATATCCGGAGCTGGTGTAGGCAGCACACGACTATTCCATAGTTGAGGCCCTGTTCATCGCAGGGCTCCGGTCCAAAAACAACGGCATCGCATCCGAAAGGGTACGGTGCCTTTTTTAATGCAAACGAGAGAAGGGAGAGTTGATAAGCAATGGCATTTTTCAGAGACCCAGGAGAGATGTTTTTGGGGTGCTTGGGTACGGTGGAGCAGAGATACTTGGTAAATCTGATAAAGAATGCTGCGAAGAACGGGTATACGAGGTTTGTGGAGCCATGTGCCGGAACATTCGCCATGAGCAACTTGGCAATCCAGAACGGGTATAAGCCGGAGCAGATTGAGACGAGCGATGTGTCTATGATGAGTTCGGTTATGGGGTATGCCATTACGGGCAAGCCACTCGATGAACTGGAGATACACGCCCAGGGATTTTCCGATGAGGAACTGTTGGACCCGGCGGTTGCCTTGTATGCTCAGATGTATCTGAGAACATCGAAGACGGCCGGCAATGAGTATTTCTTTAATCTGCTGAAAGATTTAAGAGACAGAAGAGAGGAACATATTGAGCATATCCGACAGAGCCTGGAGAATATCAAGAAGGAAATGTATGGCATGACGTATCGCCCGTTGGATATGTGGGATCATCTGGACGAGGTGCTTGACGATCCACACACGCTGGTTATTGCCAATCCACCGACCTACTTCTCCGGCTATGAGAAGTTCTATGACACACAGGGGAAAATGACCTGGAAAGAACCAGAGTATAAGCTGTTCGACCCGGAAACAGGACACGTTGAGTTGTTTGACCGGTGCATGAATGCGAATGCGCTGGTTGTTTGCTACCAGGAAAAAAGAACCGGAGAGGCTGTAGGAGAGCCGATATTTGCAAGAGCCGGTACGAGAGCAGATTTGAACAGCTACATTACCTCGAACAGAGGAGAAGAAGCGGCGGCACTGGCAGAGGGAAGAAAAATCAAAAGACCTTCCGAAAGTAAGCTGGCACCGATTGCCTGTAGTATGTTGCCGAGAGATTACGAGATAACGGAGAAAAGCAAGGTACAGATCATCTCCATTAAGGCAGCAGAGGCACAGTATTACAGACAGCTATGGACGCATAATTTTGTTGGTTCATCGGCTACGTTCAATAGAGCTGTTCTGATTGACGGGATGGTATCGGGCGTATTTGGGATTTCAAAGATGCAAGCCACATCACTCTTCATCTGGTACGTTATGAAGGTCCCACACACCACGTATCGGCTCGGTAGACTACTGTATATGCTGGCACAGAACCATTGCTTCACGGAAACGCTCCTGGACGATCTGGAACGTGAGAAGGTAACGAAAGTCCGGACTGTCATGCTGACGAAGTATCCGGAGAATAAAGAAGTCCGGGGTATTATGAAGCTGGTAAACCGGCAGAAGGATAAGAACAACGGTTTCAAGCTGACATACGAAGCGGAGCTGACTGACCGAACAGAGCAGGAAACATTGAAAGAATGGTTAAGGAGGGAAAGACAGTGGCAGAAGAGCAGAAAGCAAAATATGAAATAATTTATGACATGGGTACGGAGCTGTACATTGCGAAGGTGCAGTTAGCCGACCTTAAGGAGCAGGACATCAATGCCAGGATAATGAAAAATGAGATGCAGGACCAGCTCACAGCGAACATCAAGAACAGAGGGCAGTTGGAGAGCTTGCCGTTAATTGCATTGATGGGAGAGAAACTGGAGATTATTTCCGGGCATCACAGAGTAAAGAGTGCAAGAGAAGCAGGCCTGAAAGAAATTATCGTTATCCTGGATAAGAGTGGGCTGACCCGAAGCAAGGCAGCTTCTAAGCAGTTGGCTCACAATGCACTCTCCGGATTTGATGATGAGAGTACGCTGAGAGAGATTGTGAAGCTGATGGATAACGTCGATGATATGATGGAGAGCTATATTGGAAAAGAGATTCTGGAAGAACCGTTGGAGCAGTTTGATAAGCTGAATACTCCGGCGGTTCAGTTTGATTTCAAGACCATTGCGTTTGCGTTCCTTCCGAACCAGATCAGAGACCTGGACGCACTGATGAAGAATCTGAATGGTAGCTGTGCGGAGATTATCGGCGTTGCTGCCTATGAGCAGTGCGAGAAGTTCGTGGAGACACTGGATAAGTACCAGCAGTTTACGGACATCCGAAATGTAGGGGCGGCAGTCCACTCCATGATTGATGCTGCAAATGAGAAAATGGACGATGCCGGTTTTGACCCGGATATGGACTGGACGTACCTTGCGAAAGTATTTGGCAGTGCTGCCATTCCGGTAGAATCGGCAGAAGTGATTAAGAAAGCTCTGAAAAAAGCAGAGAAGGACGGCACGATTACCAGTAAGAACAAATGGCAGATGATTGAATACTGGGCGGCTGACTACCTGGCAGGGAAGTAGGTGGTTGAATGGCGGCAAAGCAGAAGTATGATGAGAGATTCGTAAAAATTGCCAAGGTATTGTGCATGAGAGGCGGTACGGATGAGGATTTAGCTGACGCATTCGAGGTATCTTCGAGGACAATCAACCGTTGGAAAAAGGATTACCCGGAGTTTGCAGAGGCTCTGGCCGCCGGAAAAGAATATGCAGATGCAGAAGTCGAACTGAGTCTGTATAAGCGAGCAAAAGGAAGTAAGAAGAAAACGAAAGTAACCCGGAAAATTATTGAGATGGACAAAGACGGTAATACCAAGCCTGCGAAGATAGAGACGGTTGAGACCGAAGAGGACATCATACCGGACGTAGGAGCGTGCTGTTTCTGGTTGAAGAATCGTAGGCCGGACATCTGGAGAGATAAGCAGGAAATTGGTCTTTACGAGATAGAAGACATGGAGGGTATTGAAGCCGACATTTATGGCGGCGAAGAATAAGGGCTTATCCAACCCGTATGTCAAGGTCAACAGGCGCAAGCGTATAGGGTTCAATTTCAGCGACAAGCACAAGCGGTATATCAAAAATTGTGCGAACAGTACCTACAATATCCTGGAAGGTGCTGTTCGTTCCGGTAAGACGGTAGATAATGTTTTCGCATTTGCTCACGAATTAAAAACGACGAAGGATAGAATCCACCTGGCGACTGGTTCGACTATGGCGAATGCTAAGCTGAACATTGGAGATGCTAATGGGTTCGGTCTTGAGTATATATTTCGTGGGCAGTGCAGGTGGACTCAGTACAAAGGGAATGACTGCCTGCTGATAAATGGCCCGGATACGGGGTACAAAGACAAGATTGTAATCTTCGCCGGAGGTGCAGCGTCCGATAGTTACAAGAAAATCCGAGGTAACTCATACGGTATGTGGATTGCAACCGAGATCAACCTGCATCATGACAACACCATCAAAGAGGCATTCAACCGACAACTGGCAGCCAAGAACAGAAAAATCTTCTGGGACTTGAACCCAGACCATCCTAAGGCAGCGATATACGTTGATTACATTGACAAATACGCTGAGAAAGCGGCCAAGGGAGAGCTTCTGGGTGGTTACAATTACGAGCATTTCAATATCTTCGAGAATATCAACATCCCGAAGCAGAGAATAGCTGAGATTGTCAGCCAGTATGACAAGGACAGCATCTGGTACATCCGAGATATTGAAGGTAAGAGAAGTATTGCAGAAGGCCTGATATACGTTAAGCTGGCAACTTCCATAGCGGCGGAGGACGATGAGTACATCGTGCCGTTGGAAGAGACGATTGACACGGCGAAACGTGGAGAGTTCATAGAGCTGAATATAGGCGTGGACTTCGGAGGTAACGGCTCCGGCCACGCTTTTGTTGCGTCTGGAATTACCCAGGGATATGAGAAACTGTATGTGCTGTCCTCTGAATGGCACGATGCAGACGGAACAGACCCCGATGATTTGAACCGGATGTTTATGAAATTCGTTGAGAAGATATTGGACCGGTACGGATTCATTACGAATGTGTACTGCGATTCTGCGGAACTGGTGCTGAAACGAGGTTTGCAGAAAGCTATGATTGAGGCGGAACTGGGAAATATCAATGTCACGAATGCTGCCAAGTGCAAGATTACAGACCGTATCTTTACAATGACCACGCTCTCAGCAACCGGGCGTGTGTTCTTTACACCAGATTGTGAAAGTGTTCTCGAAGCTATCAGCATGGCAGTCTGGAATCCGAAGAACATGGAACTGGAACGTCTGGACGATGGAACCAGCGACATCGACTCCCTGGATGCGATGGAGTACAGCTTCGAGAAGAGGATAAAGAAATTCATTAAGAAGACGGGGTGAACTGATTGAGAATTGCAAATATATTGAGAAAGGTGTTGAGAAGATTGGTGCCGAATAACAGTGTGGAAAAAGCCCTGGGCGTTGATATATGCGAATCCGGAGTAATGCAGAATGCCATAGAGCTGTGGCACAACATGTACAAGAATGAACCGCCCTGGAGAGGTGGAAAAGACAATGTGATTCCTCTGAATCTGCCGGCAGCGATCTCGGAGGAATTTGCCAGGCTGATACTAACGGAGTTCAGCATGGAGGTAACTGGCAGTCCGATGGCTGCTTTCATCAATGAACAGTTGAAAGACCAGCTTACGGACTTGAACAAATTTGTTGAGATGTACTGCGCAGGTGGGGCTATTGCAGTGAAGCCGTTCGTGACGAACATAGACGAAAACGGAAAGCCAACGGCAATCGAGCTGGATTTTGTGAAAGCGGTGGATTTCTTCCCCTGTGCGTTCAATAACAAGGGAGAAATAACGGCGGCGGTGTTCGTGGAAGGAAAGAAGATAGGAGATTACCTGTATACCCGGCTTGAATACCATGAGCTTACGGGAATGACCTATACGATCATCAACAAGGCGTTCAAATCTGAGGAGATTTACCAGTACAACGATGATGGGACCTATGCTGTGAGGGATAGATTCCGGAAAGAAGTACCACTGTCTGAGGTGGATGAATGGGCGGGCCTGTCGGAAGAGCCGGTAATTATCGGTAACATCGACAAGCCACTTTTTGCGTACATCAAAGTACCAAAGGCAAACAATATCGATACGGATTCGCCATTGGGGGTATCAGTGTTCTCCAGAGCTACAGAGATAATAGAACAAGCTGACATTCAGTACGGGCGTGTATTGTGGGAGTATAAAGCCACAGAAGCTGCTATCCTGGGCGATTCTGAGTTGTTCCAGACAGATAAGCATGGAAAGCCGGTTCTTCCGGCAGGACAGGAAAGGATGTTCAAGACATTTGACTTCGACAATGCGGATGGAACTAACAAGGGGCTGCTGAAAGAGTATGCACCGCAGATTCGCCACGAAGCGTTGTTCCAGGGACTGAATAAGCTGCTAATGAAAATAGAGTTCCTGGTTGGTCTTGCCTACGGCACACTGTCTGAACCAACGGACATTGAGAAGACGGCATACGAAATCCGGGTATCAAAGCAGAGGTCATACCATACGGTAACGGCGATGCAGGACGCATGGCATAAGGGATTTGAGAAAATCATATACGCCATGAGAGTTCTGGCGTTGCTTTATGATATGGTTCCAGACGGAGAAACGGAGCTGAACTGCAACTGGGGCGATGGAGTTCTGGAAGACACAGAAGCTGAGTATCAGCGTAGATGGTCCATGGTGGTTGCCGGAAAGCTGAAAACAGAAGCGTTTCTTGCGTGGTATTTCGGATGCTCGGAGGAAGAGGCAAAGAACATGATGCCGGAGCCGGTAGCCAGATTTCCTACAGAAGAATAGGGGGTGTGAGCAGTGCTGACACCAGAATATTTGAATAGCTTTTCTTCCGGCTATCTGGGAATGTGCGATGTGCTGAATGAGCAGATCATCCGAGATGTGGCACGAAGGATAGCGAAGACCGGAAGAATTACACCGACAGCCGAGTGGCAGTTGAAGCAGGCAAAACAGTCCGGAGCATTGATGAATGATGTAATCCGGGAGGTCGGGGTTCTGACTGGAAAATCCGATACGGAGATATTACGCTTATTCCAGGATGCAGGCTTGACCGGGATGTTGCAGGATGCAAAGCCGCTATTGCAGGCCGGAAAGCTGAAAACCTCGGATATTGTTCTTTCTGGAGCGATGCAGAGAACTATGGAGGCAGCCGCAGAGAAGTGCAGGGGAGAGATTGGAAACCTTACGCTGACAACGGCAATATCCACACAGCAGGAGTATATGCAGACACTGAACGCAGCCTATATGAAGGTTACGTCCGGTGCTTTTTCGTACCAGGAGGCAATCAGACAGGCTATCCGGGATGCGGCAGTCAAAGGAACATCGGTCATGTATGACAGTGGGTATATCTCAAAGCTGGATACGGCAATCAGAACTGCTCTGCTGACCGGAGTAAATCAGACAGCCGGAAAGCTGACAGAGTTGTATGCTTCGGAGCTTGGGGCTGAGTATTACGAGACAACAGCTCATGCAGGAGCCAGACCCTCACACTCAGTCTGGCAGGGTAAGGTATTCAAGATTGAGGGCACAGCTCCGGGGTATGAGAACTTCTACGAGGCAACCGGATATGGAACGGGAGCCGGTTTGTGTGGTTGGAATTGCAGACATAGCTTCTATCCGTACTGGCCGGGAATTTCCAAACCGGCATACACGAAAGATGATCTGGAGGATTACAGCAGACCGAAATATTCGTTTGCAGGGAACCTTCTTACGGAGTATGAGTGTATGCAGAAGCAGCGTGAATATGAAAGGGCGGTCAGAGAGTATAAGAGAATCCTGGCCGCCTATGATTCGTATATCCAGACGGTTCAATCAGAAGCCGACAGAGCGTACTTCCGAGAAGAGTTTCAGAAAGAATCTGTGAAGCTGAAAGAGAAAGAATCGCAGATGAAGGATTTCTGCAAGCAAACCGGACGAAGCGTAGATACCGCCAGAACGCAGGTATCAGCCGTACATGACGGCAACGGTAACTTGGTATCATTTAACCGCTCAGTCAGTGGAAAAGCTGTATGGGCGAATAAGAAAGCGAGGAAATAAGCATGAAGAAAGAAGAACTGATGAAGCAGTATGAGGAACTGAAAGGGAAAGGCAAAGAGCCGGAAATGATTTTCCTGTATATCCACATGCCGACCGGAGAGACAGAAACCATTGTCAATCCGAATGTTGAGGAGAAGATGAAGTACATTGACCGCACCTACAATGAAGACCTGGTTCATGCGAACTGCAAGGACATTTACATTGAGCAAGCTTGTATTTGTGCGGATTTCGGACCAACCATGATGTTTTCAGATGCTTATATGCTGATGAAACAGGGTGCGAAGGTAAAGTTGCCAAACTGGGGCGGCTACTGGTACTGGGATGCAGAGAAGAAAACAATCATGATGCACACCAAAGACGGAGAGGAACTGGATATTCGCCAGACAGACCGCCCGGAGTACACCTTCGACAATATTGCGTCTGACGAATGGCAGATTGCAGATGAAGAGAACTGCCCGGAACTCGGCGGAGAGGCTACGTTTGGATTCGGGGATGCGTACAAATTCCTGGAACGTGGTGTCAAGGTGGCAAGAAAAGGCTGGAACGGAAAAGGAATTTACCTTGAAATGCAGTTCCCGGATGAACACAGCAAAATGACTCAGCAGTATGTCTATATCGTGACTACGGGGCTTGTGAGTGACAATGAAAATGCACCGAAAGGAATTGTACCATGGGCGCCGTCTCAGACAGATATGGCAGCTAAGGACTGGGTTGTATTCACAGAAGAGTAGGAAGGAGGTGATCCTGCTATCTCCCATCCATGGGTTAAATGGTATTTGCCCCGTATAGGGCCGTAACGTATTAACCCTTACAATTTACCATTGAAGCACTTAAAACGTGTCCTGGGAACTCTCAGAAGTTCGTAGACACCCTTTAAGACCACGAAAATAATTAACAGTCAGCCGGTCCGTTGGTGGAACGTCTGGCTGTTGTTTTTGCCCTGTGATATGGCATATAAACTGTCTCCTTCTCTTGCGTGCGGAGATATAAATGCACGATAGCAGTGCCGGAGTGAACCGGAATCTAAACGAAATCAGCGAAACGAAGAAAGGAAGGTAAGTGAAATGGCTTACGAATTTTTGAAGAAACTTTTTGGAACCCCGAAGGACGGCGAAGAGCCTAAGGCTATGACCTATGCAGAACTGGAGGCAGCGATTGATGCCGACAAGAAAATCCAGGTAGTAGATGTGAAAGCCGGAGGCTATGTGTCGAAGGAGAAACTAGATGCCAAGATTACAGAGCTGGACGGAGTAAAGCAGCAGTTGTCAGATGCTAACACAACGATTCAGTCCTACAAGGACATGGATATTGACGGCATTAAGCAATCTGCAAAGGACTGGGAGACGAAGTACACCCAGGAAACACAGAAGCTGACCGCACAGCTTGCAGCCCAGGAGCGTACTCATGCACTGGATATGTTCATGGGTGGTTATAAGTTCTCGAGCAAACCTGCTGAAAACGGTGTAAGAGCAGAGTTTGAAAAGAAGAACTTTACCCTGGAAGATGGAAAGTTCCTGGGAGGCGATGAGTTTATGAAGTCTCTCATGGAGAATGACGATTACAAGGGAGCTTTTGTTTTCGATGATGATGGCGATCCGAAAGACGATTCCCACGAGGAAGAGGAAGGGAAGCCGTTCTTTGCAAGAGGAGTTGGCGGAACTGGCGGAGCCGGAGGCGAAGGAGTCAAAGGAAAAGAAACACAGTTTAATCCGTTTGGGTTCAACTTAATCAGACAGCCAGACAAAAACTAACAGGAGGAGAATAAAATGGCGAAATTAAATTATGCAACCGAGTATTTACAGACACTGGAGCAGATGTTTCCGTATGTTCTGTATTTTGGAGACTTATTTGCGACACCGAACAATGGAAGATTCCGTTGGGTAAATTCCAGAGTTATCGAGGTGCCAACAATTTCCACAACTGGCCGTACCGATGGAGATAGAGATACCATCGGGACCAGAAAGCGTAACTATAACAACGAGTGGAAACCGCTGACTCTGGAGAACCACAGACAGTGGCAGACACTGGTACATCCGAGAGATATTGCCGAGACCAAGGGTGTAGTGGCAATCGGAAATATCACGAAGGTTTACAACGAGGAGCAGAAGTTCCCGGAAATGAATGCTTACTGTATTTCCAAACTGTATGCAGACTGGACCACTGACGGAGCGAAGACGCCCCACAGCGAGGCACTGACAGAGGAGAACGTACTGACCGTCTTTGATGAGATGATGAAGGACATGGATAACAAGAGAGTTCCGAGAGCCGGAAGAATCCTGTATGTGACACCGGATGTCAGAACGCTCATCAACAATGCGAAGCAGATTTACAGAACCGTTGATGTCGGCAGCCGTTCTGATGCAATCAAGAGAGCTATTAACTCTATTGATGATGTGAAGATTCCGGAGAGCGTACCGAGTGACATGATGCAGACGAAGTATGACTTTACCGAGGGTTGGAAAGTGGATTCCACAGCGAAGCAGATCAATATGGTTCTGGTACATCCAATGGCGGTAATCACACCGATTTCCTACGAGTTCGCTCAGCTCGACCCGCCGTCCGCAGGTTCCCAGGGTAAATATGACTACTTCGAGGAGTCTTTCGAGGATGTATTTATCCTGCCTCACAAGATGGACGCTATTGATTTCCATGTGAACGCATAAGAGAAACTGATTACTGGCTCTGTGTGTGTGCATGGAGCCAATTTTTGAAGGGAGAAACCATATGTATAAAGTTGAGAAAAAGAACAGAGTTCTCAGAATCCCGGATGAGAAATTCGATGAGTACAAGAAGATGGGCTACATTATCCGGGATGAGAATGACAATATACTGTTCGAGCCGGAAAACATCAAGGCAACTGCCGAAAAGCTCAAAAAAGAGAACGAAGATCTGAAAGCCAAATTAGAAGAGGCGGCACAGTATGCAGAGAATGCAGACAAGAAGATCGCTGAGCTTCAGAAAGAGAACGAAGATCTGAAAGCAGCGCTTAAAGCGCAGGCTACAATCGGAGAAGCTGCACCCGAAGCAACAGATTCCGGAAAGAAGACAACCTCAAAGGCAACAAAGAAAGCAGAGTAGGAGGTAGCCTATGTATTTAGCAACGAAAGACGGGAGTTCCTGCCGGATTCCCGAAAGGAAAGCTGCCTACTACAAGAGTATGGGCTATTCGCTTGAAAATCTGGGAGCAAAAGACGGAGAAGTCAAAAATCCTCCGAAAGAAAAGAAGACCAGTAAAAAAGAATCAGCTACGCAGGAAGACGTAAATCCGGCGAATAGCTGATTTTTCTTTGTAGCCTACCAATTTATCGGAAAGGGGTGTTTTGATGGTCTACGAGGACGTAAGAAAGCCGTATGCAGATTTCAAGTACTACAGGAATGATTACGGCGGTGTTCAGATTAAGAATGAGCGAGACTTCAAGAGAATGGAGAAAATCTCAGAAGCGTTTGTGGAACAGGTTACGTTTGGTAGGATTGCAACGCTCGTCTCAATTACCGATTCTATCCGGGATGCAATTTGTTGCGTGGCTGACATGGTAGCAGTGCAGAACGAAAAAAGAGAGGCCGTTGTGAAGTCTGAATCAAACGATGGATATTCTATCAGCTATGCCGATGCTGTAAACGACACTGTTTTGCGCAATGAAATGTACAGAGCTGTTCGGTCATACCTGGCCAACACCGGACTTCTGTATAGAGGGTGGGTGAAAGAGTATGACGACAAACAGTGATGTGACGATCTTCAACTTGAGGGTCGGAGCAGACCGCCGGGAAAAGTTCTATGCCACCAGAATCCTGGGAGTTTCTTGGTACAGGACAGAAGGACAGTCGGTTTCGGATAATAACCGTAAAGCGGCTACGAAATGCGTGGTCAGAATACCGTTCAATGCAATTACGGAAGGTGGAAAGCAGTATATAAGCGAAGAAGAATATAAAAAGCTGTCGGATGAAGAGGCAGAACGTTACTGGACGATCCAGAAGAATGCTTATATCATGCAGGGCGAGTATGTAACAGCAGAGCAATGGCAGTTTGACACGTTCAGTTTCCGGAGCGGTGTGATTCTGAAAGAAGCTATCGAAGACCTGGCAAAACTGCGGAAGTATGATGAGAGTTTCATTACGATCACAGAGTATGCGGATAACACAGTCAGAGGAACCGACCGGACAAAGCACTGGAGAATAGGAGGAGCTTAATGTCACTGAAAAAGATAACGGCTCCGCAGGGTTCCATCGTGAGCAACGGGAAGAACAAAGCAGAGCTGACCTGGAATCCGGACTTTGCGGCGAAGAGGAACGCTCAGTTCAGCAGAAAGCAGATGTTTGTAGATTCCGAGGTTTTAAGACGGTGCAGTCCCAGGGTTCCGTTGCGAACCGGTATGCTGGAGAAATCCGGCAAGCTTGGAACGGATGTAGGCAGTGGCGAGGTAGATTATATCGCCCCGTATGCTGCCTATCAGTATTACGGAACATCTGATACCAGACCGTATGATGCGAACCGAGGAGCGCATTGGTTTGAGAGAATGAAGGTGGCTGAGAAAGAAGATATTTTGCGTGGAGCGGATAAAATCTAGGAGGTCGCATGGCAACGAAAAGTATTATACAGGGCGTATCAGATTATTTTCTGAACTGCCCGTTGCTGAAAGATGGTGTATTCCGGGTAGATGCCCTGGGAACAGAGCCGGTGGAATATACCATAGAAACGGGGATATCTGACCCGATTATTGAAAGATATGTGGACGGCAGTTCTGAGCGGCAGTTTCAGTTTCAGTTCGGATCCAGAGAATTTTACAGCATGGATCGGCTTCAGAATATTGACAACAGCACATTTTATGAAGAGCTTGCCGAGTGGGTGGAAGAGCAGAGCCTTATCGGTAACCTTCCGGAGCTTCCAGAAGGAATGAGCGCTGAGGAGATAGAAGTACTTTCGCCGGGACATATCTATGATGGAGCTATGAAGAATGCAAGGTATCAGATTTCCTTGCGATTATTGTATTTTAAGGAGGCAAGTAAAAATGACAG
>ULUW01017225.1_pt1 | contig 27708 bp, 34 predicted proteins | sample 1959041 | NCBI WGS metagenome assembly ULUW01 (sample SAMEA4835775, study PRJEB28245) | human gut metagenome | biome: gut microbiome; material: fecal sample | place: Denmark | collected 2008
TATCAACAGAAAAAGATATTCTTAAGGGACGACTACTTAACTCTGCATTCGGTTTGCAATGACTTTGGAGTCGGAAATAAAGGCAGCACTACAGCATTGATAAGCTGCACATGAGCCTTGACGGATGAAAAAACAGTATTCCTTATTTTATTCATTCAGCGTTCTTTGACATCGATCGTGTTACAACAGAAAGTAAGGCTAATAGGCCTGTCTGAAACCTGGGATGCATGTTTGAATTTTACCACAAGCTTTTGCGACTGAGGCAAAGTTCTCCATAACCATTCTACAAAACCTTTAGTTTCAGAAATAAAAAATATGCCGATTATTCTTTGCATTGATACAAAAAGAATAATCGGCATAAAAAGCAAACTTGAAGTATAGTTCCTAGTCAAGGATTTTATGAAAGATATTAAGGAACCAACACCTTTTTTCCATTAATGATGTACAAACCTTTGCTTAGTGCATTGATTACGTCAGTCCAGTTCTTGCCCATTGTAACGTAACGACCAGTTAAATCGTAGACAATGAAGTGCTCATTTTTGCCATTTGCGACTTCTGTCAATGAAGACGGTTTGGTTTTAATATACAACGATACAGGTTTCTGCCCAGATTTATAGCAAGCGAAACGGGGAGAACTTGCGTTATACTGAATGCTACGATTGCTGAAATGCACGTTCTGAATAAGTGCTTGCTGATGACTTACAGAAACAGTCCATTGAGCTTTGTCGGTATCTGAGGTTTTGCTGCTATGAAGTTTGTTTTTATCTGTGTCCAACGACAAATATAATTGATCGACTTGATCGAAGAATGCCCATTTATTTTCCACTTGTTCCAATATAAATGCATAAGGAAGATTGGAAGCATTAACTTCTGATTCAATGACGTCATCTGCGGCATTCAGTTTAACATAGCTACGAATATCTTCATTTTGTGATGCCATAGCTGTCAAATCTTCTCTTGCTACAATCAACACTTCAGAACCATCTTTAAGTTCAGCAGTATTCGAAACTAATGAATAAGCTCCTTCGCCACCAACAACGTTTTCTTTTACTCGATAAGTAGCAGTAACCATATTGCTCTTTTTATCTTCTAAAGTAGCATAAGCCGTAATCGTTGTATTTTCACTAATAACGACTTCAACAGGTGAAGGTTTACTTTGCTGTGCCCCTCCATTGAGTGAATAAACAATCGATGCACCAGCCGTAGCGCATGTTATGCTTACTTTTTCGTCCTTAATCAGCAGAGTTCCCGATGCAGGATTAAATACAGGATTCGCCACAGCAGCTTCTGGTGTTTCTGATCCGTCATAATTATTCGGATCAAATGGTACGCCAACTTTGCTACCCCATACATACTGTTCTAGCCCAGGGAAGTCAATAAAAGGATTGCGATTGTGTTGAATTTTATATACAGCCTCATTACGTTTGATTTCCTTCTCGCTAACAGGATCTTCAGCCGCCCAGCGAAGCAACATTTCAAGAGCCCATGGAGCATAAGCCTTATAGGGATCGCCGCATAACATGGGTGAGTTCCATGAAGCTATCTTATCTTCATAGGCTGTAGCCATATAAAAATAGGTACGTGCAAAGTCGCCCTTGTATTCATCGTTGGGTTCAAACACCGTACCAGAATAGCCCGGAGTTTTAGATTTACCTAACTTACTAAAACCTTTGGCAGATTTCCAGTTCTCACCATTCGTTTCACCAAACGGAAAGTTACTGCGCATACCATTCACCTTGCCATCCGTAGGATAAAGATGAAAAAGGTCAGAATACATAGGCTTGGCATCATTGAACCAACTTTTAGGGAATGAATGTTCACGATTGTAAACATCACCTTCTTTACTATAATTACCAGCTTGATCTTTGCCCGGAACATAATTTGTTATGCAGGAATACATATCCCAAATCTTTCCGTCAGCACGAACGTCTGTTTTGTAAAAGTCAGACCACAAATCATTATAAGTTCGCTCTGTGTGATGGTTGATTATACCATAAAAAGCCGTTTTTAAAGCGCTTCCATTTTTACCTTTTGTCCCTGCATAATAACTTGTAGGAACTTGTGCTTGGAGAAGATTAGCCAAACACAAAAAACCGAACCATGTAAACAAGGTTCGTAGAACATAGTGTTTTATCATGAATAAAATGTTTATTGATAAATGTTTTACTATGCGAAGTTACGCATTTAATATGACATATTGATGTAGATAAGAAGCAAACACCAATTTATACGACAATTAAGCAGCTTCATTATCATAGCTGAGAAAAAGTAAACAGAATAAATCCTGAGCAATGGGAGTTTCCAAGGCTTTTATTTTGAGAATCTCCTAAAATTCTGTACTTTTGCTTGTGCGAACATAGATTCGCCTAAATCAAGCTTCACGAATAGTCTTTCAACAGTCTATTACCGCAGTTGCAGCTTGAATTAACCCAAAGCAGATAAAAAGAAGCACTTTTTTCTCAACCTGCAATGATTATCCTCTTAGGAGCTCAAACATCATCATGAACAATATATTTGTAGAATTTGCCAGCCCATTATTATTGATTATAAAAGGATTAATGGTTGGAATAATAGCCTCAGCGCCTATGGGCCCTGTTGGCATCTTATGTATTCAACGAACCATACAAAAAGGGCGCACTTATGGTATCGTTACTGGTGCCGGCGCTGCATTAAGTGATATAATATATGCACTTATCACTGGATTCGGTATGTCGTTTGTTATGGAAATAATCGACAACGAGCAGAATATATTTTGGATGAAGTTAATAGGTAGCATTATGCTCTTTAGCTTTGGCATTTACATGTTTCGGACCGATCCACGAAAATGCCTACGCCCGTCTATGAAAAAGCGTGGTACCTTATTGCATAACTTTACCACAGCTCTCTTAGTCACATTATCGAACCCCTTGATTATTTTCTTGTTTATTGCATTGTTCAATATGCTCACATTTGTCATTCCAGGCAATTTATTCGGACAATGTGTAGGCTATTTGTCAATAGTTGCTGGTGCCATGATTTGGTGGTTAGGATTGACATATATAATAAATAAAATGAAAAGTTCATTCGGACTTCGAGGCATAATGCGACTTAACCGAAGCATCGGCGTCATAGTACTTATAGCTTCATTCATTTATGCCGGAATGACACTTGCCAATTTGTCTTTATACTAAGAATACGTTTTTATATGATTATAGCAGACAAACTTAAAGATTCAAACCGAGCAGAGTATCTGCTTTACATGTGGCAGGTTGAGGACTTAATAAGAGCCTATAAATGCGACAGTGAACGTATCGCCAATGAATATATCAGTCGTTTTGACTTAACTTCAGAGCAACGCGCAAAAACGATAGAATGGTATTCAAACCTTTGCGAAATGATGCGTAGCGAAGGTAAGTTTGAGCACGGACACTTGCGTATTTGTATGAATATCTTACAAAATTTGGAGGAATTACATTTACAACTGATACATTCTCCCAAATTCCCGTACTATCGCGAGATGTATTACAAGGTTCTTCCCTACATCGTTGAATTAAGAAGCAAACAAAAAAAAGCTTCAGATGATGTAGACAGCCAAGAAGACTCTGAACTCACGACTTGCTTTAATCTGCTTTATGGTGTTATGCTGCTAAAGTTACAACATCACAACATATCGAACGAAACGGCTTTGGCAGTCAAGGATATTTCCACTTTGGTTGGTCAGCTTTCTGACTACTATTTAAAAGACAAAGCAGAACCTATTGATTTTGAATAAATCATAACTCTGTATGTACCAAGTATATCCGGACCATTCCTTTTTTCTTAAAAAGATTATTCTTTGAACCTCTCCTAACGAAATAAAATCTTACAATGAAACATATTTTAGTCACAGGTTGCAATGGACAATTAGGCAACGAAATCCGACTACTATCCGCAAAATACAACAATGAAGATTGGCAATTTTACTTTACCGATATCAACGAACTGGATATCACTGATCGTAAAGCCATCTATACATTTGTTGAACAGAACCACATTTCCATTATCATCAACTGCGCAGCTTATACAGCAGTAGACAAAGCTGAAAGCAATGCTGAACTATGCGAATTGCTTAATGAAACAGCTCCTGCATACTTAGCCGAAGCTGTGGCTTCTGTTGGTGGCACAATGATTCAGGTATCAACAGACTATGTTTTTGACGGAGAAGCCTTCATTCCTTATAAAGAGGAATACCCCGCTAATCCTCAAACAGTTTATGGTCGTACAAAATTAGCTGGCGAAGAGAATGTGATTCGCTCATGTGCCGGTTCAATGGTAGTTCGTACTGCATGGCTTTATTCTACATTTGGCAACAACTTCGTAAAGACCATGATACGCTTGGGCAAAGAACGTGAACAGTTAGGTGTTGTTTTCGACCAACTCGGCTCACCCACTTACGCACGCGACCTTGCCCAGTTTATTCTCACTGCTATTGAAAAGGGAATTGTTCCCGGCGTTTACCACTTTACGAACGAAGGAGTTTGCTCATGGTATGACTTTACGCGTACCATTCATAAATTAGCTGGCATTGATGACTGCAAAGTATCTCCCATTCATACAGCAGATTACCCCGTTGCTGCAAAACGCCCGCACTACTCAGTACTTGACAAAACTAAGGTTAAACAAACCTACAACATTGACATCCGCTGGTGGGAGGATGCCTTAAAAGATTGTATCAAAGAACTCTAAGCAATAATAACTGCAAATTATGAATTCTGAAATATCAAGAAGACGAACTTTTGCTATCATATCACACCCTGACGCAGGTAAAACAACATTGACTGAAAAACTACTACTTTTTGGTGGTCAAATTCAAGTTGCAGGTGCCGTAAAAAACAATAAAATTAAAAAAACGGCCACCTCTGACTGGATGGAAATCGAAAAACAACGTGGTATTTCTGTGACTACCTCTGTAATGGAATTCGATTATGACGGCTACAAAATAAATATTCTCGATACTCCGGGTCACCAGGACTTTGCTGAAGATACATTCAGAACGCTCACAGCTGTCGATTCTGCTATCATCGTAGTCGACTCTGCCAAAGGCGTCGAAGCGCAAACACGCAAACTTATGACTGTTTGCCGTATGCGTAAAACGCCAGTTATCATTTATATCAATAAAATGGACCGAGAGGGTAAAGATCCCTTTGATTTGCTGGATGAACTTGAGCAGGAATTGCAAATTAAAGTACGTCCTTTATCATGGCCTATCAATCAAGGTGCCCGTTTTAAAGGTGTATACAACATATTTGAACAAGAACTAAACCTATTTGTTCCAGACAAGCAAAAGGTTACAGAAAAAATAGCTGTGGATATTCACAGTTCTGATCTTGAGGCTCAAGTAGGTGAAACTGATGCACAACGTTTGCGCGACGAATTGGAATTAGTAGATGGAGTTTATCCTGAATTCCAACATGAAAGCTATTTAAATGCTGATGTTGCTCCAGTATTCTTTGGCTCTGCACTCAACAACTTCGGTGTAAAAGAATTATTAGACTGCTTTGTTAAAATAGCTCCCTACCCACGAGCAACACAAGCAGAAGAACGTTTAGTAACACCGGATGAAGAAAAATTCACGGGCTTCATCTTTAAAATCACTGCTAACATCGACCCTAATCACAGATCATGCATTGCATTTTGCAAGGTATGCTCTGGCCGTTTTGAGCGTAACAAACCTTATCTCCATGTAAGAAATGGCAAAACGGTTCGATTCTCATCTCCTACCCAATTCATGGCGCAGCGAAAAAGTACCATTGACGAAGCATGGGCTGGTGATATAGTTGGTCTACCAGACAACGGTACTTTTAAAATTGGTGATACACTAACTGAAGGTGAACAATTACACTTCCGAGGCCTCCCATCATTCTCGCCAGAAATGTTCAAATACATTGAGAATGCAGACCCAATGAAAACAAAACAGCTGAATAAAGGCATTGAACAATTGATGGACGAAGGTGTTGCTCAGTTATTCGTTAATCAGTTTAATGGTCGCAAAATTATCGGTACTGTCGGACAATTACAATTTGAGGTTATTGAATATCGTCTCGAAAACGAATACAATGCCAAATGTCGTTGGGAACCCATCAGTCTTTATAAAGCATGCTGGATTGAAAGTGATTCACCAGAAGAACTTGAAAACTTCAAGAAACGAAAGTATCAATATATGGCAAAGGATCGAGAAGGACGCGATGTATTCTTGGCTGATTCTGGCTATATGCTACAAATGGCACAACAAGATTTTGAGCACATCAAATTTCATTTTACGAGTGAATTCTAAGCCCCAACCACATAAATTAGAACACTCACAAAAATAGCATAATAATGCGCTATAAATGCACTGTATATCAATACTTTAGCATTTATAGCGCGTTTATTTTTTTGTGTTAAATGTGCGTACGTTTGCCAAACAAACACTACCTTTGTGTTGCCAATTTGTTGCGCATTAAAATTTGCGCAACACGCGCAACATAAAATATAGATGAAAATATGAAACAGAAAAAAGAAACCGTCTACCTTCGCCAAAGACCCAGACGTAATGGCACTATTGCGCTTTACCTTGACATTTGCCGCGACGGAAAGCGAACAAACGAGTATCTTAAGTTATATCTCGTTCCGGAACATACAAGGGCAGACAAGCAGAAAAACAAAGAGACTTTGAAGTTAGCAGAAGCAATGCGAGCAAAAAAAGTTGTTGAAATACAATCAAGAGATTTTGGCATCGATACGGCACCAAAATCTGAAACTTTGTTTTTCGACCTCGTCAAACGCCTCATAGATCGCAAGGAAGGCACCACCAAAACAAGTTGGCAGAATTTTTTGTCACACCTGACAATCTACGAAAAAAATGAACAAATTACATTTGCCGAAATCACACCCAGCTGGGTCAGTGGATTCCGCGAATATCTGGATACGAAAGCCATGCCGTGGTCGATAGATTCGCGGAAACGAGACATCGTGCACAAACCTCTTTCGCAAGGAACGAAGGCCCTCATGTTTCAGAAATTATGTGCATTATTTAATATAGCAGTTCGCGAAAATCTGATTTCGAAGAATCCGGCACAGAATGTCGAACGCTTCAAAGTTCAGGATTCAAATCGCGAGTTCCTCACGGTTGAAGAACTTAAGCAGCTCAGAAAAACACCACCGCCAAACAAGCCTCTGGCACAAGCATTCTTCTTTTCATGCCTCACAGGATTGCGGTGGAGTGATATTGTAAAATTAACCTGGAACGAAATCCAAGAGTGGCATAACGGAACACGAATTGTTTTTACACAGAAAAAAACAGGAGGTCTGGAGTATCTTGACATCAACGCCCAAGCTGCCGATATGCTTGGCCGACGCGGCAACCCGGACGAAAAAGTGTTTCCAGAACTCGGCCCGATACAATCGGCAAGAATCGGAATTGGCGCATGGGTACGAGCCGCAGGAATCGACAAGCATATCACATTCCATTGTGCTCGCCATACATTCGCTGTCATGATGCTCGACCTCGGTGTTGACATTTATACGGTGAGCAAATTATTAGGTCACCGAAGCTTAGAAACCACACAGATTTATGCCAAAATCCTCGACAAAAATAAGAAAGCGGCAGTCGAACGCATACCTAATATCTTTGGCTGAGAAAAGCAGCGCGACTTTTACCGCGCTGCATTTTCGGACTTTACAGATTCTTCAGCCATTTTTTTCCGGGTTTTGTAAAGGTCCATAGGTATATTCCGCCTACTATTGCGGTACCTATTGCGTAAACTATCACAAATGCTTCCATGATTATTGTGAGTATATCACTAACTTTGTCCACATGAAGAATATACTCAAACACATACAAAACTGGCATTATCGCAGATTATACACACGACTGGTCTTTGCTTATCTGAAGCACGAAAGTACCAGTTGCGGTGCATACAATTATGCAGAAGAAGCATTCAAGAAAATCACTGGTCGTTGGTATTCTGAAATTCGCGACGAGTGATGCCCCTATGTCCTGCTCCGTCTTTTACTACAACTTCTTGATCAAGTGAGGACGCATGAGGAAGTAATGCAGGTATTGTGAATTTTATCCTTGATACGTTTTGGTATTTCTCAGCCGTTTCTTCTTTACCATTTCCACCAATGCTAAACACTCCTGCAACGGTTATTCCTCCTTTTATGCCATTGGCTGCACCTTCTGTTGCTTCAGTAGTAACTGCCACATCAAAATCAATGTTAGATATATCGGCATATCCATTTGGAGTCTTAATGTGTGTAACCTTGCTGCCAGCCTCTGTGATAGGGGCAATGGTTGCAAATTCTTGAACACTCTCCTGTGTTTCTTTTACGGCTGTGACAATGTCAGTCAGTGCCGTCTTGATGAATTCTTTCAGTTCCATAGTCGTACTTATTCGTTTTGTTTAGACAAGATTTCTTTCACAGTTGTAATAATAGCCCCACCTATAGTCTCTGGTGTAAAATAGCTGCATGTGTCGGACAAATTTCGCAATCAATAATTCAGATGCTTTAAGGCTCTCCTAAAACCTTTTTTTGTCGCTTCTTCTACTGTCCATGCGTAAAACTCTCCAGGTTTTTCAATTTTCGTTCTCCAATACTGTTGATCAAACGGAAGATGGTATATCTTTTGGCCGTTGTTAATATTGCATTTTATCATTGGGAAGTCCCCCATGGGCTTTACATAAACCTTAACTCCTAAACGCTCTGCAAATATTTGTGCAGTTTGCGAGAGTCTTGTTGTTACACATAATACAGGAACTACTTCCTGATTCAGCGTTTTTTTGTTTTTGATTTCGTATTCCATAGTAGTACCAAATATTTGACACACTACATTTTCGTGAATTTCTTTCGTTGCAGACCAATTCTTACATTGAATGATGTATGTCGTTTCCTTACCAAACGGATATTTTTTCTTTGCAATAATATCCCTACCTAAATCTTCAACTCCATTGATTATACCAAATTGAACGACATCGTATTGATCATGCAACAGATGTCCTATATACATTTCGTAAAGCATACCGACCGTCCAATTTGATTTAGGTCTTTTCTTGTATCTGTCAAGCGCAAGCTGGTTTCGTTCTATTACTGACAAAGACTTGTATTCCTCATCTGTAAGATAGTCTCTGCAACAATCCCTATTCTCTTTGAATTCACTATAATTGTCCACCTTACTTAAACTCAGCAATGCTTCCTCATCATCAACATATCGCTTCAATTCAGGAAACGTAGACAAAAGGAATTCATATTTATAGAGCATCGATTTATAGTCTGCAATATATGCATGCGTTTTCTTTTTTAATTGAGAAACAATTTCTGCAGCAGTGTATGCCGGTCTACTTTTATTTCTCAAATAACGCTTATCCTCCTCGTAAATAATGGTGTAAACATCTGCAACAAGATCAGATACGACAGAAAACGGATTCCTTTCTTTTATAAGAATATCATAATCTTTTAATTGATCATCTTTTAACTCTATTGTTTTCTTTAAATCGCGAATTTCTCCATTCTTTCCTTTTATAGCATCATAAAGTTTCTTTATTTCTGCTTTTAATTTTGGGAAATAATAAATTGCTCTTACAGAATATCTTATTGCGCTATATACTAAATAAAAAATAACAATACAGAGAATAATAATAATAATCAAAGTCATTTCTCCATCAATTTTTCAAAGACCTGTATCAACCTCTCCTTCTCAGCCAACAAAGCCTCCAACGACTTTATGCGCTCTTGTAATACGGCAACCTCGCATGAAGCATTTGTAGTGAAATGATGTGCAGTACCATTTCCAGCAACAGCAACACCGCCATTATCGGCTGTAGCGATACTATTATCTTCGATTGAACGAAAGCAATCAAAAAAATTGAAATCCAAAGCCTCACTAATAGCAATAAGTTTGTCTGTATCGATACTTGAGCGCTCTAAAACGCGGTTGATGTTTTGATTAGCAATACCACTTCGTCTTGCCATTTCAGACTTATTGATATCTAACTCGTTCATTTTCTGCTCTATAAGCAGTCCAATGTTTACTTTTTCAAACTTCATAATCAATCATTGCTATTGAATAAATGTTAAAAATACAAGATTTCTCAATAAGATTGATTAGTTATTCAATCGTTTTGATTACCTTTGCATCATAAAGTTATAAATAAATATCAAAACAATGACAGAAACATCTAAAAATCAGCGAAAAAAATCGCTCTTGGGCCAGTTGAACTCCCTTGAAGTTGGTGAAGCATTGACGGTATCTGTTAGCCGTTCAAGCTACCTCAAGTCAATCTGCACCAGCTTTGGATTGCAGTGGGACAAAACATTCTCCACAACAACCAATCGAGAACAAAGAACAATAACGGCTACACGTATCGCATGAAGATTAAGCGCCCTACGATTCGCCACAACCTCCGACCTCGCCAAACGCATACAGCAAGCAGCCATCGAAGATTTCGGAGGACATTACGTCTATCTCACTTAAAAAAAGCACCACCATGAACGAAGAACTCAAACAAGAACTCACAGACATCAAACGAACCATCACCGTTATGCTCAAAAACGTATGGAGCGTTCCCGACCTCGCGCTCGTACTTGATTGCAGCGAAAGCAGAGTGCGTCACATGGCGGCCGAAAGCGTAATACCCTGTTACAAACAAAACGGTTCGCTCTTTTTCAAACGTTCCGAAATCGAAAACTGGCAACTGCAAAACAGAAGAGCTGCGCAATACGAAATCGAAAAACAAGCCGCTACAAAACTCGCACTCCGAAGAATCAAATAATCCGAATGCACCCCAAATGCCAAATATGCCCACACCATTACCAAGGCATCAACAAAACATACTGCAAATGGCTTAATTGGAAAAATGTAACCATGGCAAAAAACAACGAACAACCACCATGCTATAAGGCAGACGGTCAGCCGACAAAATTAAAAGTTTGACCACTGTTTTAACCACCGCGCTGCACCGTCTGCCCACTGTTTTAACCCAAATAAACACCACACACATCATGAAATACCTCGCATCAGCCCTACGATTCACCACACTACTCGCAATCTCAGCAGTAGCCATCATCCTACTCTTCGGCGAAGAACAGCACAACGAATTAACCACATTCATCTTCCGCTTCCTGCTCCACAAAATCCTCGGCCTCGCACTCATCGCCGCAGTCTGCGCACTCTACACACGATGGGCACCAACCGACTACATCATCAGCCGAATCCATAAACTCTGCCAGGAAGAATAACAACATTGCTATTATGGTTATTAAATTCATACGCAGTACCACAGCGGTGGTACCCGATGCAACGAAACGCACCTGCTGCGACAGCAGCTGCCAGTTCAAATCGCCACACCTTTACCTGTTCTGTTTTTTACAACAACTCATAAACTACACTTTTACGCGTGGCGAACGGAGTGCAAACCTCCGGCATCGGACAATACTACATGTTTTTCATTGGATTAGACGCCATGCAGCGGCATGGCAAAAAAACCGACAAGCGGAACATCCTGTTGCGAAACAGCGTGTGGCTGCATTCACCCTTCATAGGCTAACAGATAGGCACATCCTTAAGATTTCACTTTCTCACAAACGGGTGAAACTGAGTTCGAACCTCAGATGTCGGGCAAACAACTAACAAAACATACACATGGACACTCACGACAAACAGCTAATATCGCAGGCCCAACAAACGCACTGCACTTGCTGGTTCCATATCACCGACCTCATTCCTCGGGCGCATGCCGATGATACAAAGGCTGAACTCCGGCGTATCAAAAATGCAAAATACCACGAGGAGGAATATTACGCAAATAGTCTCTAATCCATTAACCAACACCACACACCATCATGGAAGAAAACAAACCCACCGAATTGCAAATCCTGCAAGCCAAACAATCCGCAGAGTTCGCTATGACTCCCGTCGGACAGACATTCAAACAGTTCGAAATCATGCAACGCATGGCCAACATGTACACAGCAAGTACCATCGTTCCCGAAGCCTACAAAGGCAACGTCGGAAACTGCGTAATCGCACTCGACATGGCTACACGTATGGGGGTCAATCCGCTCATGGTCATGCAGAACCTCTACATCGTCAAAGGCAACCCTTCGTGGTCCAGCAAGTTCCTCATCGCAACCATCAACATGAGCGGTAAATACACTGCCCTTCGTTATCGCAAGCGCATCATCGGAAAAATCGGAAAAATCAAGTACAACGAAACCGTCTACGACCCGACAACCAGACGCAACACCATCGTAGTCAAAGAATTCGACGGCACAAAAATCGACGACATCGAATGCGTTGCTTATGCCACCGAAATCTCCACGGGCGAAATCCTTGAATCGGACCCTGTCACCATCAGCACAGCTATCAAGGAGGGTTGGTACACAAAGCCGGGTAGCAAATGGGTCACCATGCCGAGCCTCATGCTCACCTACCGTGCGGCGGCTTTCTGGCAGCGTATGTACTGCCCCGAAATTTCCATGGGATTCCTCACCAAGGAGGAGGCGGACGACATCTCATACGCCGACTACGAGGAAGTCAAACCCGACGAACCAAAACCAAACAAAAAGAAACTCACCGCACTGGCATCACAAGCAGCTGGCATCAGCAACAAACCTGAACCTGCTCCTGAACCTGTCACCGCAAAACCTGCTTCCGAACCCACAGCTAAACCACAAATGGCATCACTCCTATGATTAGCAACGAACAGCAACACAGCCTCGAATGGTTCCGGGCGCGTATCGGACGCATCACAGGCTCACAGGTAGGCCTACTCATGAAATCTGGGCGCAAGGACTACTTCTCCGACACCGCCAAAGCCTACATCTACCTTCTCGCTGCCGAACGTGCCATGAACCCGGCCATACTCGCCGACGATGAACTCTTTCAGGAATACCTCCAACAAGTCGACACCACAACCAAAGCTATGCGATGGGGAACGGAACAAGAGGAAAACGCACGACAACTCTACGAACAGCTCACAGGCCGACACGCTACCGAAGTCGGGGCATGCCTCCACCCCTCAATCCCACACTTCGCATCAAGCCCCGACGGTTTCTACACCGACAGCGCAACTGGCGAAAAGGGCTGCCTCGAAATCAAATGCCCCAATCAGGCCACATTCATGAAGTACTGCGCCGAGGTCTCCGACAACGCGTCACTCCTCGCCGCAAAATACGAATACTTCTACCAGTGCATGGCGCACATGATGTGCACAGGGGCCAGCTGGTGCGACTTCATCACCTACAACCCCTTCCAAAGCGAACCCATACACATCGTACGCATCACCCCCGACCAACAAGTATTCAGCGACATGGCCGAACGAATAGCCAAGGCGAACGAGCTCATCGACGAAATCATCGCCCAATAGGTGGCGAACACTGTGTGAACGAACTTTACTAACAACCTTTAGTAACAACGAAATCCGAACGATACACGCGGTCCTCGGGCGCGAGGGAACAGACCGCGTGTTATCTGCACAATATTTTGCAACAACCTATATTAACGCCTCTAATCACCAAACTTCTATGGCTAAATTCCTCTGTAATACAGACTGGTGGAAAGCTATCGAGAGTCTTGACGAGGGCATTCAGATGGAAGTTCTGGGAGCAATGTTCAGATATGCTAAAATTCTATACGACAACATAGAAAGGCCTGAAAAACACAGGCTATCACAACAGCAAATCGATGAACTAACTTCGGATGAACAACTTGGGCTGAAGAGAATCTCAAGGGTAGCTTTCGGTTTTATTAAGAGCGAAATAAACTACAATGTTTCTAAACGTCTCGAACAGAAACAAGTTAGGGCAGAAGCTGGACGAAAGGGAGGACTGTCAAAGAGGAATAACGCAGCAAAAGCAGAGGAAAGGAACGACGACTTGTTAAGCAAGGCTAATAGCGAACCGTCTAATTCTGACGATTCAGACATGCAGCAACAATATAGTAAGGCTGGGCAATCAATAAAAATGCCCCGCAAGCCACAACTATACCCTGATAGTCAAGCAATGCTTAGCAATGACAAGCAAACGAAGCAATGCTTAGCAAACGAAGCAATGCTTAGCAATGAAAGCATATATGTATATGGTAATGATAATAATATAGATAACATCAACAACAACACCCAATGCGCGCATACGCACGTACGTGAGGGTGGGTTTGACGATACGGTTATCTACGACGAAATGCGTACCAATCATACATGGCTCGAAGCTCTCTCTGTTAAATTCAGACTTGCAACAAACGTAATCATCGAATGGATCAACGATTTCCAATGCGAATGTGCGTTGCGCGCAAACTCTCACTCTTCACGGCAGGATGCCTACTCCCACTTCGTCTCATGGCTGCCAATCCGCCTCCGAATCGAAAACGAAAATCAACATGAAACCTCAAAAGCCTCTAACCACCGAATGCCTCCGGCAGGCAATGCCGCTGCAGCCCGACAGCAGCGCGAAGCCGAAACCATCGGAACCATCAACCGCCTCCTCGCAAGCGCACATGCCGCTGACGGCACACCTGCCGACTGAGGTCATTCAGCTCCGACGCTCCTACCCCACCCCCGAAGACCTTCTCCTGGCCTTCAACCCTCAAACCTCAACCATGCTCGCAGCACGCTTCTCGCAGCTCGAAGGAAACGACATCACGCAAATCCGAGGGCGCATCTACGCCATCGACAGCGAAATGTACCGCTCCTACCTCCCTACATCGTCCAAGTCTGCAAACCAGAACCCTGCCCCGACACTGGCTCTCGTAAGCCGTACCTTCCGGGCCGAAACGGCCATCGCATGGCTCATCGCTCAGCTGCACTCGCTGGCCGAGTATGCCGGGGTCAAGGACAAGTTCTCGCAGGAGCAACTGCAGGAGCAGGCGGCGCTCATCCTCTCGGAGTACTACTTCCTCCGACTATCCGAACTCATGGACTTCTTCCGGCTGTTCAAATTGGGTAAGTTCGGAAAATTCTACGGCAATGCTGACCCTCTCGTGGTCACCGAGGCCCTCTCTAAGTTTCTCGCCTACCGCGCTCGCATCATCGACCAGCTGCTCGAACGGCAGCGCAACGAACGGGCACAGCGCGAACGCTCCGAACGGGCTGTCGAAGCCATTTCCTTCCAACGCTACCGCGAAATCATCGCCTCGCAAGGAAAGCAAATGCAGTCCGAACAAATCATCAACCAAATCAAGCAAACAGCAAAATAGAAAATCCTCTCTAATAGCCCTTCTCTATCCAAGGTAATACTTCTTACGTCAAACGAATAAAAGTCGCGCAGAAGCAAAGAAAATAGTCATTTCAGCCATTTTACAAAGCCCACGCGCACTCCAAACCTAACAATAGAAACCATGGACATACAATCATACGGCAGATGGTACCTCGCCGTCGATGCCAACGGACTCGCATCGCTCTTCGCCAACAAACCCACTCGTATACGCACAGTATGGGTCGCAAACGGACAGTCTTTCACACTCTCACCCAACGAACTCGACAGCCTGCTCACCAAAATCAACGCACCGGCCTTGCAATGGACCGACGAACCTAAACTCATCGACGTAGTCGTAACCATCAAACCATTAGTCTGCGCATAACGCAAAAACAACAAAATAACAAACCACAAACACATGGAAAATTACTGCAATTTCAAACCCTTCGACAAAGTCCTCGTACGCTATGACGATCAACATGTATGGCAAATCGACTTCTTCTCTCACTATGTCCGCGGTGTTGAATGCCCTTACAAGTGCCTAACAAGAGACTTTAATCAGTGTATCCCCTACGAAGGCCACGAACATCTAATCGACACTACCAGCGAACCTTCCTTACCGAAACAGACCGAACAATCGCAAACTCAAACAAAAGAAAACAAAATGGAGGAGGATTGCGATAATTACGGATACCCCGTAGAATACTTCAAGAAAAACGATGTGGTATTGTGTCGGGATGGTGAAGATGGAGTATGGGAAATAAATTCGTTTGTAGCAAAAGGCGATTTGCGCTATCCTTTTCAATGCGAATTCTGTGGTTGGAAATACTGCATCCCCTACGAAGGCAACGAACATTTGCAAGGCACAACTGACACTCCCGAAAGATACAATCCAAACAAAAACACGCTCTTCGGCGTCAAATTAAAGCCCGGCTATGTATTAGAGTTTGAAGACGACGAAATAGGCATTTTATTCCCAACCGCCAATGGCTTTGCGGTTTCGTACGCCAAAGGACTATGGCAGTTTTTAAAAGGCATAAAAAAAGATAGCATTGTCAGAATCTTGGGAATTACGCAGACTGATTATCTGAGAAGCGGTGAACTTCTTTGGGAAAAGCCGAAAAAGCAAACTTTCACAAAAGCCGAAATTGCTGAAAGACTCGACATGAACGTACAAGACTTTGAAATCATTGACGAAGATAACGAAGAAAATGAATAAAATAAAAATAACAGACCTAAGAATTGGCGACATCGTTTGCAATCCTCGTACCAAATTCCCCATGCGCGTAGTTGGCATCTACGAAGATGGCACGGTGTATTTAGACTTCGATGGCAACGATGGAGATGTTTTCGAGGAAAATTGCAAAGACCTTGAATTTGCCGAGCTGAAGTCCGAAGAAGTGAAATACGATAAATGTTTTTACAACGAGGGCACGAAACGTACTTATAAGACGCTGAAAAAGGCAAAACTTGCGAACGAGAAAGCGAGTGTTTATAGATGTTGGCTATTAGATGGCGAAATAAAAGGCATGACTGTGTTAAAAGCTTACGGCACGCAAGTTTGCACAATTATGAATGCCGACAAGTATATCTCAGATGCTATTAAAAATGGTAAGTAAAGATTGATACTATTAAAATTGAATGCCTCTATGCCGATTGCGACATACGATGCGATATTTGTGGCTGCACCATCCCGAAATTTCATCCATACGTCAAAGACGTCAAAAGGTGGAATGGTCAAATTGTCGAACGCAATACACACGAAATTTGTTTGATTGACTCGGCGGCACCTCATCCGCATAGACTTATTAACGAATAACCCAATCATAAACATGTGCTAAAATTATGGAAATTGAATACGAACTGATTGACAACGGAGTACTACTCACCGACACCGAATGCGGGCTGCGCGTGGCTGCGCTCAACGACGATGAGGGACGGGGCATCACCAACCAAAAGGTGAAAGCATTGCTCGGCGATTGGCTGCACGGCGAAATCGAAAATGTAATAGAGCGAACAACGGCCGAAAAATTCAAAATAACCATCCACATAAAACCCATTAACAAATAACACACCATAACTAAAAACAACAAACCAATGACAAAACAAGAAGCTATCCAGGCAAAACAAGACATCGAAAAAGTCTTCGAAGAAATTTCAGCACGCATGTGCGCCCTGCAACTCCAATACCCGGAACTCGGAATGCTGGCCGCCTTCCGATTCGCACAGCACTCATTTATCGACAACAAGGGCTGTGTACCCGCCGACAACGTAACAGCCACAGGCTCTACCGTCCTTGGAAATTTCGAAACCACATTCGCAGCACTGGCACACATCTTACATTCTATCGCCATCGACGAGAATCAGCCGAAAATAGCCGAAGCACTCATCGACTCTCTCTCTGCGAGCTGGGAAAAAATGAAAAATGACTACAACATCGACTTGTAAAAATCGAACCCCAACAAATAAGTCACCATGTCCCAAACAAAACTTACACTGCAACAAAAAAGAATCATGGCCGACAAATGCGTTTCCGAACTCGAAAAAAAAGGAATCATACATCGCATCGGAAAACTCATCACTGCCTCACACCACCTCGCAAAAGCGGCCAACATGGTCTTCACCGAGGCGCAGGACACAATCTGCATGTATGGATTCAACCGGCACATGCTCAACCGAATGCTTTCCGACTACGAAAAACAAATCGACCGAATAGGGCGTGAGTTCACACGAACTTACATCTCACAAGACCCTAATGCACAAGAATTCATGTTGCGCGACTTCTCCGTTCTCTTCCCACGAATCGTTCGCGACATGGGAATCGAACACGACATCAGCCAACTCATCGAAGGTATGATGGCTGATTTCGAAACGTCTTTCGACACACAAGCCGAAGGTACGACACTCTGCAAAAAAATCACATTCCGCGTAACACCGGCTGTCTATAACCGACTGCAAAAAATAGCCGACTATTACAACATCAAGTTCCCCGACATGATGCGGCAAATGGCACGACTATGGTGCGAACGAAACCACACCAGAAAACCAGCAAACCATGAGCTTCAACAACACCAAAACACCACGCAAACCTCCGCAACGAACGTCACAGCCATACACCGCGAAGCACGGTCTTTCTTCTAACAAAACAAACTAACAATATGAATACTACTGACAAAAACCAATTCATCGAACAAATTCAAAACTGGCAACAAGCTGACCCCGAAAACCGAACCGCCTTCGTCGTGCTCATCGAAGACGACAATTTCTCATCAACTATTGCCACAGACAGCCTAAACATGCTGAAAAAAGCCTTAGTCGACATAATGGCTGAAAACGAACCAATAGCCAACATCATCACCCGGGCGGTTTCTATATGCAACCTCATGCAAAAAAACAACTACCAAACACCTCCCCATGAAGCCCATAAGTAACGGCATTGTTACTCTGCACGACGAAAATGACAACGACAAAGGGGCATTCAACTGCATGCAGCTTATCAAGCTCCTCACAGCCGATGGATGCACCGAATGGGCGCTCTGGCACAAAGCGCACCTGCAAGCCAAAGCCGGTAAATGTCCATACCGCAACCAATGCGATATTTTTCACCGAACAACAAACCAACTGCAACCTCTTCCCCTCTTCCAAAACCTCAATGAACCTATGCTCCACTGACCTCAAACTTGCAATCACACTCCTACAACAAGGTGCCGACATCATTTCCAAACGCGCCACAAAACCTCATGAACACAACAAAGCGCGACTAATGCGAAACCTCAGTAACAAACTCAAAAAAAAATACGCAAATCATGACACATTTCATTAAAACCAAAATCAAACATCACAAAACGCTCGAAAACGGCAAACAAAAAACAATCACCGAAACCTACATCTTCCGGGCTGAATCATTCACCGAGGCTGAAGCCCGTGCCGTGCAATATGCCAACGACTTTGCATTTACCGAATTCGCCGTTACAGCACTCACCAACTGCCGATGCACCGAAATCGTACGGCAAACGAACTTCAAACAGTCCGTACCGCTCTGGTTCCGCGCCAAACTCGATTACATCACGCTCGACGAACGTACTGCTCGCGAATGTCACACCAAGCAGAATGTGCTCGTCGAAGCTTCATGCTTCGAACATGCCAACGACATCGTCGCTAAGTACATAGCCGATTCTGTAGCCGACATCCGTCTGCTCTCTCTCACCGAAACTAACATCATCGACGTAATTACCGAATAACGCAACAAAAAAAATGACAAAAGCACAACTCGCTCAGGAACTCGCAGTTTCACAGCACCTTCCAATCTCCATAGCACACCAAGCCATCGACGGAATCATCGACATCATCAAAAATGAAATCAAAGCAAGTGGCGAAGTAACAATCCGCGGACTGGGCACTTTCAAACCATACCAATGCCCCGAACGAAACCGACGAAACCCGAACACGGGCGAAATCGTCAATGTACCGGCACACATGGCTATCAAATTCAAGGTCAGCCAAAAACTCATTGAGCTGCTCAATCAAAACAATGATTAAACCACTCAGCACACACCGCTCAGCAAGTCGGGCAACAAAGTACCGCAACTGCCGCACTGGAGCATACGCATCTCGAAAAGAGGCTCGACGCGCTGCACAACTGCGCCTCATGCAGCAGCAGGGGCTCATCACCGACTTGCGAGAGCAGGTGTCTTACACACTCATTCCTCCACAATACCGCAACGCACCCAATGGCAAACGTACCCTCATCGAACGCTCATGCCGATACATCGCAGACTTCGTCTATACCGACAATGCCTCAGGGCAAACCATCGTCGAGGACACAAAGGGGGTGCGTACCAAAGAATACATCATCAAACGAAAACTCATGCTACACGTCCACAACATTCAAATTCACGAAATCTAAACAAACCAACCTATCCGTTTAATCCCACCAATCCGTGTTCTATAAAAACAAACAACTATGTCTGAAAAATTCGAAATCAATCTCTTCGTCAAACGCCTACACCCCAACGCCGTAATCCCTACCTACGCCCACCCTTCCGACGCGGGCCTCGACCTCACCGCCACTACCCGAACCGACGACAACAACGGAAACATCATCTACGGAACCGGTCTCGCCATCGAAATCCCAACTGGCTGCGTAGGCCTCATCTTCCCTCGCTCTTCCATACGCAAAACTTCCCTCTTTCTGGCAAACGGGGTCTCTGTAATCGACTCGGGCTATCGAGGTGAAATCACCGTAACCATGCGAAAGTACATTAACCCCGATACCAAAGAACACAACCCCGACGCACAGTACCAACCGGGCGAACGCATCGCGCAACTCATCGTCATGCCTTATCCACCATGCCGAATCGCCGAAATGAACGAACTTTCTACCTCCGAACGTGGCACCAAAGGCTACGGATCAACAGGCAAATAACCATCACAATCGCTGTCAGCCTACTGAAGGCTGACAGCACAATACACAACCATACATGGCTAACATAATCAACGCACACACCATTCTCCTCCTCACCAAACTCAAAGTAGAAGTATCTCAAACCAAAGGCAGCAACCCAACAAAAAAATATACAACACACATCACAAGAGCTGAACGTACCTTAGGCCATGGATTATCACAATGCATCATTCACTTCAACTGCATTTTTATCGAGCCTGTCACTCTCAGACCTTCCGAAGTAGCACGACTGCTCAACGAACAACCCATCTCGCTGACTACCGAGTATGCCGAAGATAATACACAACGATTCTCGCGCGAAATAATCATCAAACCAATCAATTAGTACCATGACACCCGAATTCTTACGCTATGTAAAAAAAGTACAGCAAACACTCGCCAACTACATCGAACTGCCCAAAACGCCATGCGCCGCATGTACCAAATTCCTCAAATGCAACGACAAGGAATTCCTCACATTCAACATGCCATGCAGCGCATACACCAATACTAAAAATCAAAAAATCACATTGTCCGACAAACAGAAGTTCTTAATCGACATTCTGCGAAACGACGAACAAAACAACAAAAAACCCGAAACGTTCATCAAACTCATCACAGATAATTGTAAAAAACTCAACCTGCCAAAACATATCACACAAAGCATACTGCCTAAAGGCAAGGAACACCAACAGGAAAAAGTGCAACGCACACCCTCTGCCACAAAAGTGGAACTGAAAACCTCATTCCTGCACAATCTCAAAAAATACAAAACTATCAAACAGGCGGCCGAAATCACAGGTATCTCTGAATCGCTGCCTTACAACTGGCAAAGGCACGACAAACAATTTCAACAGAAGTTTCAAGACACTTACAGCAACATACACGCTCACGAAAAAAAACAAATCCTCAAAGAGTATCAATCGGGGGTCATGCTCAACGAATCCGCAAAAAAATTGAAAATAGACCCAAACGAAATCAAAGGGTGGATTACAACAGACATACGATTCTCTAACGAATACAACAAAATAAAAGCATCCCACAAACATTTATTACTCGAACAACTGCAAATACACCAAAACATCGCAGCAGCCATCGATGCACTCGGATTCAATCACAAACTTTGCACCTCCTACCGAAACAACGACCGTAAATTCCGCGAACAATGCGAGAACATCATCAAAATTTCACAGCAAAAATTCCTACAACTCTACAAACAAACCCACAACATAACTGAAGCTGCAAAAAATGCCAACATTGAACCAAAAAAACTCGATTATTGGCTCAAACACTACCCAACATTCGCACAACAGTTCAACACCATCAAAACAACTAACCGATAATTTACAAGCAACCTGCGAACAATTCACAAACATAAAAAAAGGAGAGCGCATAACCGCCCTCCTTTTCTCATAATTACCACCACCATCATCAGAACCCTTGGCACTGCCGCCTAAAGTTCCCAGCCACCAACTGAGTGCCAACACTACCTAAAAGTTCATCTTTTTTTAGACGGACAGAATTGATGATCCTTGTCCAAAAATACGGGATAGAAGACTGAGCCGATTACATAGCCTGCCAATCTGGGCTTTTGTCCACCGATTCTTTGTATCGTTCCCCACTGAACATCACCGGCAATATGTGCAGGTATCGAAAACTTGCTGTTGGCAGGAAAGTCACCATATACTTTCAGTAGTCTTTTTTCTTTTGCTTCTATGATATTATTGGAGCAAACATCTACGAACTTCTGCATAAGAACTGACAGCATTTTCTCTTTCTGCCAGTCTTCAAAAGTCTGACCTGGAGGACACTGATTAAAATCAAAATCCTTGAAATTTAATGACAACTTTGGCAAATCATCCTTCACCTTTCGTTCCGTTCGTACATTGGCAATACGCTTGTCAGATGCAGTCGTGCTTTTGTTCCAGTCTTCAAATTTACTCCTCTTTTTTGCCACCATACTCCATAATGAATTTTTCCAAATTACCGAAATAAGGAATCGCTCCATATCGACCAAGCAAATAATCCTTGGAAAAAAACGCATCGTTACGAACGCTATTGGCTTGATCTATCTTGTATTCCACCAAAGAGTACAAATCAGAGGCGCCCTCAGATGATTTCTCTGCAAACCATATTTGGTCGCGCCGAAGCAAATCCTTACGCAATAGATTCGTATCGTGAGTCGTAATAATCAACTGTGCACCTAAAACGTTCATCGTACTATAGAATAGTTTAAGCAATTCTATAGATAGTTGCGTGTGAAGACTTGTACCAAATTCATCTATCACGAGCACGCCACCATTTTGAATCGTATCGAAGAATGGACCAAGAAGAGCAAATAGTTTCGTTGTTCCTAACGACTCTAATTTGAAATTTAACGATTCACTACCCACAACATCACTTCCATTATAAAGATTGTGAGTAGCTTGTATTTCAAACTCATGTTGTTCAATACTTTCTATTTGCTTGGACACGTCAGTTGGCATATTCACATCCAATCTGCTAAGTATCTCGAAAGAAGGGTCTTGTGCGTTCACCTCTTTGACATGCTCTCTTACGCTAACATCCTTGATGCAATTATCAACAATGCCTATCATCTCCAATATCTGAGAACGAATTGCATTATTATGCATAAAAGTCCTAGCAGTAAATAACAAGGTATCATCAAAACCTGAAAGAACATGGAATCGCTTACGAAACCATTCTTTAACGGTCATGGCTACTTCTACATTGAACTGTGCAGCAGTAGAGACGTAGAGAGCATTGCTACGTGTCTTTTTATCAACACCTCTAGCACCTTTTACAACCTTCGAATTAACCTTTATGTTTTGGCCTTCGCGTTTAAAACAATAACTCTCTTTTATACTGCCCTTAAGCAATACATAGAGCCATTCAGCCAATACTTTTCCCTGGAATACCTCAAATCCATATCTATATCTTTCTCCATTGCAGATGAAAATCATTTGCATGCACACTGGTGCTTGCGCATTGTCGACATCAAAACGATAATAAAGCCTTGAAAGATGCTTCACTACGTTTTCATCTACAAATGATTGTAGAACCATTGCCTTAAATATTTCCATAGCGGCAATAACCGTACTCTTGCCGGAACCATTCGCGCCATATATGGCTGCAGTTCTGAGTATACGCTTATTGTTGTCTATCACAGACACATTAGACGTACCATCATGGCCCTCGCACTCCTTTACGGTCGTACTGGCTAACATACTAAGCGAAACTTCATCCCTATATGACATGAAGTTTCTAATTGTAAAATCTATCAGCATAAAATCACCTGTATATTGTGTTTGTTATTGCTGCAAATTTACGAAAATAGCTCTCAAAACAATAAAAATTACGGATTTTTCTCAAAATACCGCATAAAAAGCACAAATTCCATCCGTGGTGTACATCATACTAAAATCTTTTGATGCTGTTCTCTCTCTGCAAACCATCACATGCTCGAACAAATACAAACCAAAACTTACACCGACAAACCGCATACACCCCACTAACTTTGCCAACAAAACATTCTTTTTAAAAAACGCACATGGAACCAATCACAACCGAAATCAACTTCACTCAATACACCGCCGCTGCCAACGACTACAACGCGCCCGACGGTGACATGGCTGCTCTCTTCAACCTTATCCCTGAGGACGGCACTCTCAAACCCATCCTAAAACCTACCGAAATCTTCAAACTCAAAAACAATCAAAAGGCTATCTACATTCACAAACCTAACAACGAAACACTATACATCATCGCTCAAACAAACGACAACCATACAACGTCGTTCCTCGCACAGAATGAACAACCATTCCTTACCATAGCAAGCAACGAAACTCTCACCGACATCAACTCGCTCGGTAACATGCTCGTTATTTCAACGAAACTCAACCTGCACTACATCTTCCGAAAAAACAAACAATACAACTACCTCGGTACGCAACTGCCAAAGCCTGAACTGCAGTTCTCGCTCGCTGCAAATGTGGTGCTCAAGGAGGACCAAAAAAAGCTCAGCTTCAACAAGGACTTCACCACGCCGCAAGCCATGTTCGAAAACTACCTCTCCATCTCTCATGCTGCACCGGTGGCTGAGTTTGGAAAGCAGTACAAATCAGACATCACGCAGTTCTCGAAAGCGCTGAACGACAATTTCGAATACAAAGCGGTCTATAGCGGAACAAACGTTGGGGCGCTCTGGCTCTTCGCTGGCACGGAGTACAATGCCGCTGGCACTGGATATGAACTTATTGCTACATTTTCCAAAACGGGAAAAACCGCATACTTCAAAACCAACAAAAAATACACGCACTACTACGTCGTGGCCAACAAAATATTTGGTGCTGGAAGTACGCTCAGTGTAAAAATTACCTTCTACCAGGGGGCTTCGGCCAACATCACGGCTACCTACGTCAAGTACGAAAAGCAGAACTTCGATGCTATCATGGCGTCGGCCAACAAGTTCGTCGCGCAGCAGGCAACTGAGCAGAACAAATTCATCTTCCCTTTCTTCGTTCGTTACGCGCTCAAACTCACCGACGGATCTTACGCGCGTATCTCTGAACCCATATTGCTCGTTCCGAACTCGGGATATGTGCCGTTCATGTACTACGACAGCAAAGGCATCAAGGCCTATGCTTTCATCGCCAACCTGCAATATGCGGTCATAAGCGGTATTGATGAAAAGTGGAACGACTTCATTGAATCTGTCGAAGTCTTCTGCTCATCGCCTATCTATCCGTATAAACAGGGGGCGGAGTATAAGGATACCGAAATGCTTTTCAATCACCTATTCTATAAACCGAACGAATACGACCAAATTTCGAATACAGATTGTGCCTATGCGCTGCTTCTGCCGGAGGATGCACTGGGCGTAGGGCGCGACAAACACGACCTCTTCGACAGGGCTAATCAAGTCTTTGGCGTAAAATCAATGATTGGCGACAACGGGAACCACAGCATCATTCAGGTGGCTCCGAACGACAACATGCTCGAACAAATCGAAAGCATCAATGCTTTCTACCGCATTCATGCTTTTAAACCGGAAGAACTGATTCCAAGAACCGACAATTTCAACTTGCCTGTTTTTGCCAACGTCGACATCAAACCGAATACGCTTTCTGCACTGCTAACTCTGCCGAAACTTACCGACAACTCGCTTGCCAACGCGCGCTTCTTCGATGCTTCGCTCACTACTTACAACCAACGCTTGCATCTCTACAACTTCAAAATGCAGCACCCTGTGCCTTCTATGCTCGAACAAATGAACACGGCGGGGGTCTACGATACGAATGCTCCGATTATCAAGGCTATCACGGTCTACATCAAAACGGCTCTGGGCGAAAAACGGGTGCAAATCACACCTGAAAAATTGCAAAGCACTACGGCTGCACTTTGGTTCTTCTATCCGCACAACGGGGCATACAAGGCTGAAATCGCGTTCTATCACACCAACGCGCCGCAAACTGCTTACATCAAAATCTTGAATCTCAAACAGCACCAGTTTCTCAACGGGGCATATTGGCTGCACACTCCGCTCAGCGACCATTCGCCCATCTTGGCGGTCGATAGCCAGTCTGACAACTACACGCTGCCCTCAACCGACGATATTTCACATTACACCTACAACATTCTGCAGTCCGAGGTGGCTTCGCCATTCAATTTCCCAGACACGCTGCTCTCGCAAATACCGGCTGCACAAATCTATGCGCTTTCTTCGGCGGCCAAGGCGCTTTCTGAAGGGCAGTTCGGACAGTTTCCGCTCTATGCCTTCACCGACGAGGGCATCTGGGCCATGCAGATTTCTGACACGGGAACTTACATCGCACGTCAGCCCATCACGCGCGACGTCTGCACCAACCGCGACCACATCACGCAGCTCGACGATGCAGTGCTCTTTGTCACCGCTCGTGGTCTCATGATCATTCAGGGTTCGCAAACTTCCTGTATCTCTGAAATCATCGATTCCGACACGCCTTTCAACCTGCTCTCACTCCCGGCTTTTCACAAACTCCACAATGCGCTGGCTCATACCTCACTTACTGACAACTGCCTGCCGACAAAACCATTCTCCGAGTTCTCCGAAAAGGCGCGTATCATCTACGATTACCCGAACCAGCGTCTCTTCTTCTACGCACCGGGTATCACCTATGCATACGTCTTCTCGCTACGTTCCAAAATGTGGGGCATGTGTTTCTCGGAATTTACCAGCCACCTCAACGAATATCCGGGAGCCATCGCAACCGATGCTTCGGGCGCAGTACTCGACCTCACAAACCTCAAACGCGAACCAACCGCATGTCTCTACTGTACGCGTCCCATCAAACTCCAATCGCCCGACATGCTCAAAACACTACGCACCGTCATTCAGCGGGGCTACTTCGCACCTACTCACATCAACACCATCATCTATGCCGCTCGCAACTTCACCCACTGGCACCTCATCGCATCTTCGCCCAACAACCAAGTACATAACATACACGGAACACCCTACAAGTTCTTCCGAATTGCTACTCTCGCCACACTCAACCCCGACGAATCCATCAACGGTGCTTCCATTCAGTTCATACCACGACAAACCAACAGACTACGCTAAAAACATAGCCGAGAAAAAGGAAAAAAGAAAATAGGAAACAGGAAAAGAAAAAAAGAGCAAAGTAACACAAAAGCCCCCGACCCAACCAAGGGCAGAGAGGCTTTTGTTATACCCAATCGCAAACCGTCCGCAAATCCGTACTATCCATAGCTGCGCGACAGCGCGCGTTCAATCCATACAAACATATCCGTACAATCCGTACAATCCGTGTTCGGAAACCACTACCGCAAACCATCAGCCACCCCCAACTATCAAAGGTTTTAAACCCGTGGCGCCCTGTAAGGGCAATGGTATCTCAGCCCAGGGTAAAGTGAACGTAGTGAACGGCACCCTGGGTTCCCCCCATGTCCCGGGTTTAAAAACTGTCGCGCCCTGTAGGGGCAGCACGTCGAGAATAGGGGCAACGCCCCCTCGACACACACGGGCGCAAATCGGAATGCAGCCTGACTTCGCGAAGCAATGTCAGTGCAAACCGAAT
>ULUW01025956.1_pt1 | contig 26566 bp, 15 predicted proteins | sample 1959041 | NCBI WGS metagenome assembly ULUW01 (sample SAMEA4835775, study PRJEB28245) | human gut metagenome | biome: gut microbiome; material: fecal sample | place: Denmark | collected 2008
CACACCGGAACAACATGATTGCATCCGGATGCTTGGCTTTCAGGTCGAAATATTGTTTCATCATAGGAGTCAATACAACATCAGTATCTTTTGCCACAGTCAAGTCCTTTCTTTTTTTGATTATACCTTTCTATTTACAAGGCAAAGATACGTTATTTTTCTTACTTTTGTAAGTTAGTTTTTATCACAAATACTGAAGATATGAAAGAAATAAAAGCAACGGAACTGACAGATAATCTGTTTCAGACAATAGGAAAAGAGTGGATGCTGGTTACAGCCGGAACACCAGAGAAGTTTAATACCATGACAGCAAGCTGGGGTGGTACAGGATGGTTATGGAACAAGCCGGTAGCTTTTGTTTTTATCCGTCCGGAGCGTTATACTTATGAATTTATAGAACAGCAGGATACGCTGACTTTGTCCTTCTTGGGAGAAGCACACAAAGATATTCACAAGGTTTGTGGATTTCAGTCGGGAAGAAATGTGGATAAGGTAGCAGCAACCGGATTGAAACCTTATATTACAGAAGAAGGCAATGTAACATTCGAACAGGCCCGTCTTGTCTTTGAATGTAAAAAGCTGTATGCCGATATGATTAAGCCTGAATTGTTTTTCGATAAGGAACTGATAGATCGCTGGTATGGCGAAGGACATGGTAATTTCCATAAAATGTATGTAGTGGAAATTACTCATGTATGGATTGATGAGAATGTAAAGTAATCTGCTTATAGAAAGAAAAAGAGGTATGTTTTTGGAGTAAAAGCCTTTGTCTGTTCCAGTAAAAATTGTTTGTTATACTTGTCTTTTTCTATAATCGACGACGTCGGATGTACAATCGTCGTCGTTGGTTTTGTAATCCGCGTCGCTGGCCGTACAGCCGACGGCGCGGATTACACTTTGTTGCTTATGGCGGCAGATGACGCTACAGCTATCTGCTCTTCTTTATTTTGCATACAAGTAGATTGCAATTTACTTCTTTTCTTGTATGGCATAAAAAAAGCCGACTTCATATCCGAAGCCGGCCCTGAATGAAAACTTTATTATACAGTCATCACCTTTCAACAATATCTTATCGTGGATTCTGCTGCATATTAGGGTTTGCATCTATTTCCGTTTGTGGAATAGGCAATGCCAGACGCAAATCGTTGGGAGCAATACTGTTGGCTTGTGCATCCTTGATTGTGTTCAGATGCCATCCGCCTTCCCGCTTGATGGTCAGTTTATTTCGGGTATAGTCGTAAAGAGCCAACCCCTCTCCTACCAGTTCTTTGCGTCGTTCTTTCAAGATTCTTTCCAATGTAAATTCTGCTGCTTCTACAGTCTTTGCCGGATTGGTGCGACGGCTTACGATTTCGTTAAGATACTCTCTGCCTTTGGAGGATTTATCTCCACCCAGCTTGAAACCTGCTTCTGCTGCATTCAGATAGATTTCGGATAAGCGTACAATACAGAGGTTATTGTCTCTTGGGTCGCCGCTTTTTCCCGGGTATTTAGTCAGATAGACTTTTTCCGAACGGGTAGCTTCAGGAAGACCTTCATTGTTGGAAATGACGGAAGCTTGTGTCAGACAGTGCCGGATGTCATTCGGATCTTCGTTCAGTAAATCCAAATAAGCTTTTGTCAGTATCAGATTGTTCCAGTCTACTTTGGCTTCGTTGGCATACACCATGGGAGCACCTTCTCCTCCCGATCCGCCGGAAGGTTCTGTGAGTGAAAAATAAAATTCGAATAATGATTCCGACTGGAAGTCTTTGCCCCATACATTAGGATACTCTTCGTACGAGTACAGTTGATAAAGTTGTTTGCTGTTTTCAATAACATCGGTAGCAGCTGTATAAGCGGATTCGTTATCTCCTTTATTCAGATATACTCTGGAGAGCAGACCTTGTACGGCCCAGTAATTTAAGAATCTGTCTGCTTTTTCTGTGCTCAATCCGGACAATGAGTTGCTGAGGTCTTCAATTACTTGTTTATAACATTCTGCTACTGTATTCCGCTTTGGCTGATGAGTCTGGTCGGTGATAGTCGTTTCGATAGGTACTCCAAGCGAAGCGCCGTTATCGTAACTGTAAGGCATACCGAAAAGACGTGTCAGGTCGTATAAAGCCAGTCCGCGCATGGCCAATGCTTCCGATTTGATACGGTTTAGCGATTGGGTATCACTGGTCTTTACATTTCCCTGTTCGATATAATACAATAGATTATTGGTCTGGCGTATTACTTTGTAAGCCTGATTCCATACCAGGGTAATGTTGAAGTTATCACTTGCCAGTACATTGTATTCATAATAAGGAGATACACGTCGTCCGGCTCCTTTGCTTTCGCGGGCCTGTACATCTTCTGCCCTGCAATCTCCATAATACAGGTAGTTATCCCCATAGTAGCTGTGGGCAGAAGCCAGACGATAAATTCCGTTCAAGGCACTTTGTGCATCCTCCAATGTCCGGATAGCCTCCGGAGTTTGGATAGAAGTCGACGGGTCTAAGTCGAGCCAACTCTCGGAGCAAGAGGAACTTCCGAGAGTCATCAGAATGAGTATATAAGTATAAAATTTTTTCATAACATTCAGTATTAAAATAGAGTTTAGAAAGTCAGTTGTACACCAAAGCTAAAAGTACGCATGGGAGGTGCCTCACAGAATACCTCTCCGTTGACAGGAGTTTCCGGATCGTATTGTTTCCATTTTGCCCAGGTCAGCAGGTTGCTTCCCGAGAAATAGAAACGGGCTTTATTTACCATTACTTTTCTGGTCCACTCTCGAGGTAGAGTATATCCCAAAGTCAGGTTCTTGAGACGCAAATGGTCGGTGCTGTGGATATAGCGTGAGGAATTGTTGTCGCTTGCCGACTGGTTGTAAACAAAGCGGGGAACATCTGTCTGGTCGCCGGGTTTCTGCCAACGGTCCATAGCATAAGCAGGAAGATTATACTTCGAAGTGTATATGTTGGTTGTTCCGTTTTCAATGTAAGTTCCCAGTTTGTCGAACGAATATCCTCCCAGTGAATAAGTAAGTGTAAAACTTAAATCCAGTTGCTTATAATTTAATATATTGGTCAGACCGCCCGATATCTTAGGATTCACAGACTTGTATGGGATAGCCTGTGCCTTGCTGATATCGTTGGTGATTTCTCTGCTGTAAGAACCGTCTTTATTCAGAGTATTGGTGTAATAGAGTGCATCTCCGTTTTGAGGATCTACACCGGCAAACTCTTTCACATAAAATGTGTGATATGGCAATCCTACCTTGTGTATGAACCAGGTACCTTCGATAGATTGTTCTAATTGACCGTTCAAGGAAATAATCTTATTTGAGTTATGGCTTAAATTAAGGACGGTACTCCAGTTGAAATGTGGAGTTGCAAAGTTGATGGTACGTAGTTCAAGCTCTACTCCTTTGTTATTCAGTTGCCCTACATTACTCAGATAATTGGTAAATCCGGTTGTGGCACTGATAGGAAGACTGTAAAGCAAGTCTTTGGTATCGCGGTTATAATATTCTATGCTCAGGAAAATACGGCTAAGGAAGGCTAAATCCAGTCCGATATTCAGATTGTAGTTCTTTTCCCATTTCAGATTCGGATTAGCCAGCGACGATTCATAAGAACCAAATCCACCCATATAACTTTGGCCGTAGGTGTATAATCCCATGTATCCGTATAAAGAACCGGGTTGATTTCCGTTTACACCATAAGAAGCTCTGATTTTCACATCACTTAGAATGTGTTTGATTGGTTTCATAAACGATTCGTTGCTTAAATGCCACATACCGGATACAGACCAGAAATTGCCCCAACGGTTTTTGGGTGACAAACGTGAGCTTCCGTCCCGACGGAAACTTCCGGCAATGTAGTAACGGTCGTCGTAATCGTAATTCAGACGAGAGAGATACGATAGCATTCTGTATGCCTGGGTAGACGAAATAAAGCTGTTCAATACAGAAGCATTGTCCGGTTCTACCAGATTGCTGTTCGACGGAAGGCGAGAACGCTCTCCCGAAGCTTTATCTGTCTGATAACTTTCTATTTCGTATGCTGCCAGTACATCCAGATGATGTTTATAGTTGAACGTGTGTACATAGTTCAGCGAAGTAGAAGAAATCAGTTTTCCGTATTCAATAAATCCTTTGGAAGTCTGTGCATCGCTTCCGCTTTTAGGGCCGGCGGCACTCAGTGGGTTGAAGTAGCGTGAATCCTTCTGAATGGTATAGTCGTAACTTAAAGTTTCTTTTAGTTTCAGTCCTTTGAGGGGTTCGATGCTGGCATAACCTGTAGAAAACATACGGGTCATGCGTGTACGGTTATAGTCGGTAAGGATATCCCGTAAAGGATTCAATGTTGTGCCGGGATAAGCTCCTACATAATTCCCGTCTTTGTCTCTTACAGTCATGGAGGGGTTCATGAGCATGGCTACATCAAGGAATGGATTGATGGAAGAACCTCGTTCTTCGTTCATTTCCTGATTCATCTGAGTAAACATTACGTTAGCTCCTACTTCTCCGTATTTTCCTACTTTCTGCGACATATTCAATCGTGCTGAATAGCGGTCGAGGCTGGAATTTTTTGCCAACCCTTCCTGACTGTTATAACCTAATGAAGCATAGAAAGTAGTGCGTTCGTTTCCTCCCGAAACAGAAGCTTCGTAATTTTGATGTATGGCTGTGCGGAGCAGTTCTTTCCTCCAGTCGGTATATCCCAGTTCAGGAACATAAGCGTATTTGCCTATTTCCTGTCCGGCATATTCCGAAGGCGATTTCATTTGTTTGTCGAGTGCATAGTTGTACAAGCCTTCGTACAGCAGTTCGTATCGCTGGTCACCGCTTAAAGTCGGTCTGAAGTCGACAGCAGCATCCGAAAAACCTCCGGCAATGTTCAGTGAAACTTGAGTTCGTCCTGCTTTTCCCTGTTTGGTAGTGATAAGAATTACTCCATTGGCTGCTCGTGAACCGTAGAGTGAAGCTGCTGCTGCATCCTTGATGACGGTAATATTCTCAATATCCGACGGGTTCAGTGTACTCATGATATTGGTTTTGGAGTTATTCATATAAGCTGCATCAGCCCCTCCAGTACTGAGGCTACCTGATGTTACAGGAACTCCGTCGATTACAAATAAAGGTTCTTGTGAAGCATTGAAAGAACCCATACCACGGATACGGATACTTTGATTGGCACCCGGTTGTCCGGAACTGCTGGTAATATTGACACCGGTAGTCATACCTTGCAGCTTTTGTTCTACGGTCATTACAGGAACGTTCTTCATCATATCTGCGCGGAGTGTATTTGCCGAACCGGTAAAGGAGGATTTAGAGAAGTTCCCGTATCCGGTTACTACCACTTCGTCCAAATTCATGGATTCAGCTTCCAGGCTGATGTTTAATATGCCGCTGCTGGGGGCTTTCAGTTCTTGGGTTTTCATTCCTAGGTATGCAACTACCAGTGTACAGTCCAAATTCGGGATTTGAAGTATATATTTCCCTTCAATGTCGGTTACTACACCTTGTGCTTCGTTACCTTTTACAGAGATTGTAGCACCGATAAGCGGCTCACCGTCTTCTGCGGAAGTTACAATTCCTTTGATTTCCTTGTTCTGTGCAAGCAATGGCTGATAGCAGAGACTAATCAGTATAGCAAGCAAAATCTTGATTCTGAAAATTGTCTTCATAATGTTTTATCTTTGGCATAAAACAATAGTTCAAATTTCAGGCCAAACGGGAATAGGGGTTTTAATGGGTTTTAACAAGGTATACAGGAAAAGTATTGTAGAGTTTTTCTACAGAATAGGTGAAAGAATCTACACAGTGAAGTTGTAAAATCTGGATAGTAGAGAGTTGAAATGAATCGGAGATGCTGTGGGGAGAATAAATAGCACAGAGTATATAAAAAGAAAAGCTCTGAAAAAAAATTTCAGAGCTTTCAGCGTTGGACTACCAGGATTCGAACCTGGACAAACAGAACCAAAACCTGTTGTGCTACCATTACACCATAGTCCAAACATTAAATTCACTTTCCTTAGAAAGCGTTGCAAAGATAAATGTTTTGTATTATATGCTCCAAATAATTTTTCACTTTTTTTCGTGGCTAAGGTAGAATCATTATCTTTGTCTGTCAATTAATCAAAGAATTATATGAAGAAATTGTTAGTCTGTCTTGCATTGGGGGCAAGCGGTGTGGCAGGTTTTGCTACTACTCCGCTATGGATGCGTGATGTGCGTATTTCTCCTAATGGTCAGGAAATAGTATTTTGTTACAAAGGTGATATTTATAAAGTTAGTACAAAAGGAGGGGAAGCTGTTCAATTGACTACTCAGGATTCTTATGAAGAAAATCCAGTGTGGTCGCCGGATGGAAAGCAAATCGCATTCTCAAGCAACCGCTATGGAAACAGCGATATCTTTATCATGTCGGCCAATGGAGGTTCTGCAAAGCGTCTGACGACTCATTCTGCTGCTGAAACTCCGTCTTCATTTACTCCTGACGGTAAGTATATATTGTATTCGGCTTCTATTCAGGATCCGGCAACGAGTGCTTTATTTCCTACTTCGGCAATGACAGAACTTTATAAGGTACCTGTTGCAGGAGGAGCTGTACAGCAAGTATTGGGTACACCTGCCGAAATGGTTTCTTTTGCTTCGACTGGAGATTTCTTCTTGTATCAGGATTGTAAAGGATACGAAGACAAGTGGCGTAAGCATCATACTTCTTCTGTTACACGTGATATCTGGAAATATGATGTAAAGACTGGTTCTCATACTAATCTGACGAAGCGTGCAGGTGAAGACCGTGAACCGGTATTGGCACCAAACGGAAAAGATGTATACTTTTTGAGCGAACGTAATAATGGTTCGTTCAATGTATATCAGTTTGCTTTGGAAACTCCGGAGAAAGTACAGGCTGTAACTTCTTTCAAGACACATCCGGTTCGCTTTCTGTCGGTTGCGGAAAATGGGATGCTTTGCTATACATACGATGGTGAAATCTATACACAGGCAACAGGAGCGAAACCTCAAAAGGTAAAAATTAACGTTACCCGTGATGATGAGGATATTCCGGTGATGTTGAATATGACAAGGGGTATTACTGCAGCTACTCCTTCTCCCGATGGAAAGCAGGTAGCCTTTATTGTACGTGGAGAGGTGTTTGTAACTTCTGTAGAATATGGTACTACCAAACAGATTACACATACTCCGGAAGCGGAAAGTGGAGTTTCTTTCGGAGCAGATAACCGTACTTTGGTGTACTGTAGTGAGCGAGGCGGAAAGAAAGGATTGTATCTTGCCAAGATTACCCGTGAAGAAGATCTCAACTTCCCTAATGCAACATTGATTGAAGAAGAAGCATTGCTCCCTTCTGATAAGGTGGAACGTACCGCACCTCAGTTCTCTCCAGACGGTAAGGAAGTGGCTTTCATTGAAGACCGTTCCCGTTTGATGGTGGTAAACCTGAAGAGTAAAAAGGTACGTCAGATAACAGACGGTTCTACTTGGTATACTCGTTCTTATCCATTCGACTATTCATGGTCTCCGGATGGAAAATGGTTTGCTTTGGAGTTTATCGGCAACAAGCATGACCCGTATTCGGATGTAGGTATTGTGAGTGCTGATGGAAAAGGTCAGATTGTAAATCTTACTAATAGTGGGTATACCAGCGGTTCTCCTAAGTGGGCAATGGATGGAAATGCCTTACTCTTTACTACCGAACGTTATGGTATGCGTAACCATGCTTCATGGGGTTCGCTGGATGACGTAATGATGGTATTCATGAATCGGGATGCATACGATAAGTTCCGTCTCAGCAAGGAGGATTACGAATTGCAGAAAGAGCTGGAAGCCGAACAGAAGAAAGCTGCAGAAAAGAAGGAAGACAAGGACAAGAAGAAAGATAAGAAAGAAGAGAATGACAAGAAAGAAGAACCAAAGTCTGTTGTGGTGGAACTGGATGGTATCGAAGACCGTATCGTACGCCTGACTCCTAACTCTTCAAGTCTTGCATCGGCTATCCTTTCCAAAGATGGAGAAGACCTGTATTATCTGTCTGCCTTCGAAGGAGGATTTGATATGTGGAAACTGGAATTAAGAAAAGGTAATACCAGTCTGCTGCATAAGATGGATTCGGATGCTGCCTTCATGGAGACTGATAAGGACGGAAAGAATATCTTTATCATCAGCAGCAGTTCGATGAAAAAAATGGATAGTGCATCCGAAAAACTGAAGCCGATTTCTTTTAAGGCACAGATGAAGATGGACTTGGCTGCCGAACGTGAATATATGTTCGATTATGTATATAAGGAAGAAAAGGAACGTTTTTACAGAACCGACATGCATGGAGTTGATTGGGATGCTATGGCTGCTGCATATCGTAAGTTCCTGCCTCATATCAACAATAACTATGACTTTGCCGAACTTTTGAGCGAGTGGCTGGGTGAGCTGAACGTATCTCATACCGGTGGACGTTATTCAGCTTCTTTTCCTGGTGAGGCAACAGCTAATTTAGGCTTGCTGTACGACTGGGGCTATACAGGCAACGGATTGCGTGTGGCAGAAGTGGTAGAGAAATCTCCTTTCGACCGTAGTACATCGAAGGTAAAGGCTGGAGTTATCATTGAAAAGATTGATGGAGAAGAAATCAAGGAAGGTATGGATTATACACCGTTGCTCAATGGTAAGGGGGGAAAGAAAGTATTGGTTTCTTTGTATGATCCACAAACCAAATCGCGTTGGGAAGAAGTGGTGAAACCTATTTCTAACGGTGCATTTTCTTCTTTGCTTTACAAGCGTTGGGTGAAACAGCGTGCGGCAGATGTAGAAAAATGGTCGAACGGTCGTTTGGGTTATGTACACATCGAGTCGATGGACGATGAAAGTTTCCGTACTGTGTATTCGGATATTTTGGGTAAATACAACGACTGCGAAGGCATTGTAATTGATACTCGTTTCAATGGAGGTGGCCGTTTGCACGAAGATATTGAAGTACTGTTCAGCGGTAAGAAATATTTTACTCAGGTAGTACGTGGACGTGAAGCCTGTGATATGCCGAGTCGCCGTTGGAATAAACCTTCTATCATGCTGCAGTGTGAGGCCAACTATTCCAATGCACATGGTACCCCTTGGGTGTATAGTCACCAGAAATTGGGTAAACTTGTCGGAGCACCTGTACCGGGAACAATGACCAGTGTGAATTGGGTTACCTTGCAGGATCGTAGTCTGGTATTTGGTATACCGGTAGTAGGTTATCGTTTGCCCGATGGCAGTTATTTGGAAAATACACAACTTGAGCCGGATGTATATGTATTGAATACTCCTGAAACCATTGTCAAAGGAGAAGATACACAATTGAAAGCTGCTGTCGACGAGTTGTTGAAAGACATAGATCGTAATAGAAAATAAAAAAAGATTGATGCCGGTTCTTCTTTGCTGATAGTGGCAGGAAGAACCGGCATATTTGTTTGTTAATATGCTTAAATCTATCGTATGATGTGGAATTATCGTTCTTTATTTGTAAGTGCAGGTGTTTTGGCTGCTGCATCCCCAGGTATTCATGCAGCCGACAAACCTTCTAAGCCCAATATTATTTTTATTCTTTGTGACGACATGGGCTATGGCGACTTAGGTTGCTATGGACAGAAGTATATTTCTACTCCTCACTTAGACCGTATGACTCAGGAAGGTATGCGCTTTACACAAGCCTATGCCGGAAGTCCGGTGAGTGCTCCTTCGCGTGCTTCTCTGATGACAGGCCAACATTCCGGCCACGGACATGTACGTGGAAACAGAGAATACTGGAAAGATGTACCTATGATGAAGTATGGCAATAACGATGAGTATACATTAGTGGGGCAGGAACCGTACGATCCAGGACATATCATTTTGCCCGAAATCATGAAGAAAAACGGTTATACAACCGGTATGTTCGGCAAATGGGCTGGAGGATATGAAGGCTCCAGTTCTACTCCGGATAAACGTGGAATAGACGAGTATTATGGCTTTATTTGTCAGTTTCAGGCACATTTGTATTATCCCAACTTTCTGAACCGTTATAGCAAGTCGAAGGGAGATACAGCTACAATTCGGGTGGTGATGGATGAGAATATTCAGTATCCGATGTATGGTGACGAATATAAGAAACGTCCCCAATATTCGGCAGATATGATTCACCGGGAAGCCTTGGAATGGCTCGACAAGCAAGATGGTACACAGCCTTTTTATGGATTCTTTACCTATACACTTCCTCATGCAGAGTTGGCACAGCCTAATGATTCTATTTTGAAGCACTATAAGGAAAAATTCTTTGAAGACAAGACTTGGGGAGGAAGTGAAGGTTCTCGCTATAATCCGGTAGTACATACACATGCCGAGTTTGCTGGTATGATTACACGTCTTGACGCATATGTAGGAGAGATTTTGGCAAAGCTGAAAGAAAAGGGTTTGGACGAGAATACTCTGGTTATATTCAGTAGCGATAACGGACCTCACGAAGAAGGAGGAGCCGATCCGGAATTCTTTGGAAGAGACGGAAAGTTGCGTGGACTGAAGCGACAGTGTCATGAAGGAGGAATTCGCGTACCATTTATTGTGCGATGGCCGGGACATGTTCCGGCAGGTGTAGTCAATGATCATCAGTTGGCTTTTTACGATGTAATGCCTACCTTCTGCGAACTGATAGGTGATAAAAAATTCCCTAAAAAATATCTGAATAAGAAGTTAGAAGGTGATTGTTTCGACGGTATTTCTTTCGCTCCTACTCTGCTGGGAAACAATAATAACCAGAAACAGCATGATTTTCTGTATTGGGAATTTCATGAAACAGACCAGATTGGAGTACGTATGGGCGACTGGAAACTGGTGGTGAAGCAAGGTACTCCTTATCTGTATAATTTGGCTGAGGATATCCATGAAGACCATGATGTGGCAGCACAACATCCTGATTTGGTAGAACGTATGAAGGATATTATTCGTCGGGAACATCGTCCTAATGATTTATTCCCAGTCACTTTACCTCAATAAACCTAAGTTATAACTGATACAGTTTGGAGGTGGTACATATCTGTTTTAACCTTCTCCCGACTGTATCTATTTTTAATCTAATTACTTATGAAATATTCTATATTGCTTCTTTTGTGGCTTTGGGGAAGTATTACGACCTTGTATGCCCAGTGTGATACTGTATCGGTAGGTGTGAAATCTGATGGAACGGAACTGAAGGCAGCAGCTTTTTCTTTCCATCGCTATATCGAATCGTTTACTCTTTCGCCTGATGGGAAGAAGTTGCTGATTACTTCTCCCGATTGGGACAAATATCCGAAATCGCTCAAAAATAAAGGGCAGTTTGCTTTGTATAATTTGCATACAATGCATAAACAATGCGAGGAAAAGATGGATTTTCCTTATACGTATGTGCGTTATACTCGAAAAGGAATTCTGAAGAGTCGGTTTGTCAGTCTTTCGTTATTGGATACGTTGACTATGAAACCTATATGGAAGACGACTTTGTCTCCTGTTTATATAAACGATTCATTAGGTATTATATTGGGATATGGAAATAACCAGTTGAAGTTGAAGGCCATACGAATGGAGGATGGAAAGCGATTGTGGGAGGCTAAGATAGGACGTAAGTTTGGATGGAGTCAAATTTATCCGCTTGCACCAGCAGAACTGTTAATTGTGGGAGATGATATAGAACGGTTGAATTTGCTGACAGGGCAATACACTACATACGAAGCGAAAACAGGGATTATAGATACAAAGACAATTGCAGGCATGGTGATGCTTGGAGTGGTAGCAGGTGCAGTAGGTGGAGTGGTTGGAGGAGCCGTATCACCGGGTGCTCCTGTTTCTGTACCCTATTGTGTCCCTTCTACCAGTGCACAAGTCATATCAGGACTGGTATCCAATGTGGTGCAGACTGATTCTTGTTTTTATATGGCTGACCGGAATAGAATGGTGTGTCTGGACAGACAAATGAACCCAAGGTGGGTATATGAATTACCGAACAAGACTGCTTCTTCATCTTATCTCGAAAAAGAAGGAAATACACTGCATCTTGTCAATACGGGATACGGTATTAAGTATGGGAATCAGAAGGTAAAGTCGGGAAGGGCTTTTGTGGCGGGTTTCGATGCTACTACAGGGAAACAATTATATTGGCACTATTTTCCGGAAAAGAAGGATCGTGTATTAGACTGTATCCATGCTGAAGATAAGACTTGTATGATATTGTCGGAGGGACTGGCTTATCGGAATGTAGAAGATTCTGTGTTGAATCTGACACGATGGGATATCGAAAAGTATGGTAAGCTGGAAGGTATGATACATTATACTGTATATGCAGAAGATTCTTTGTCGGATGCCTTACTTCCTGTAGAGTATGATGGTGCTCATTATCCGGTATTTACAGAGAAGGGAAGGTTATATTTGGTAGATAAGGATTTGCATATCTATAAGGAGTATTCACAAGATTCTCTTTATTTTCCTTGTGTAGAATTAGAAGACTATGTTTGTGTGTATCGGCAGAATGATTTTAGACTGATTCATAAACTGGGTATGCCGATTTCCTCTCTGTCGGTAGGATGGAAGCAGGGTATGATGACTGATACACAGCTTATTCTACTTGACAATCAGAATCGTTTACTGTTTATTGACAAGAAAGATTTACTGGAATAAACATCATTACACGGGTAGCTAAGTATTGAAGTATTTTCTCGTATTCTTGAGATTATCTTTAGGTAGATACACTTTGGGATATCAATAGAGATAAGTGTGGTAAATTGGAATAATCTACTAGTAATTTATTCCATACTTCTTGTAGTTTATACGAGTAGGAATGGCATAAATATGAATCTAATTATAATTAAAGAAAAGACTATGTAAAGGGAAATCATTATTTTTGTGTGGAAATAATCTATTACTAACTTAAATTTATTATGAAAAGACAAATTCTATTAGGCATCTGGGGAGCTTGTGCACTTGTATCCCATGCGCAGACATTTAAGGAATGGCAAGATCCGGAGGTGAATGCGGTAAATCGTGCACCCATGCACACTAACTTTTTTGCATATGAAAACACTGAATTAGCTACTGAAGGCTTAAAAGAGAAATCAGATAATTTTATGACACTGAACGGACTCTGGAAGTTCTTTTGGGTAAAGAATGCAGATGCTCGTCCTACTGATTTCTGGAAAGTAGATTTTAATGATAAGGGATGGGACCAGCTACAGGTACCAGCTGTATGGGAATTGAACGGATATGGAGATCCTATTTATGTAAACATAGGATATGCCTGGCGAAATCAGTATACTAATAATCCACCTTATGTGCCGGTAGAAGGCAATCATGTGGGATCTTATCGCCGGGAGATTACAGTACCTGTAGATTGGAAAGGAAAGGAAATTATGGCTCATTTCGGAGCGGTAAGTTCGAATATGTATTTGTGGGTAAACGGAAAATATGTCGGTTACAGTGAAGATAGCAAACTGGAGGCCGAGTTTAATCTGACTCCGTATCTGAAACCGGGACAGAAAAATGTTATAGCCTTTCAGGTATTTCGTTGGTGTGATGGAAGTTATTTGGAAGATCAGGATTTTTTCCGCTATACTGGTGTAGCACGCGATTGCTATTTGTATGCACGAAACAAGAATCATATTGAAGATATTAGGGTTACTCCCGATTTGGATAGTGAATACAAGGATGGTACATTGGATGTTCGTTTACAGTTGAGAGGTAATTCTGATGTTACATTAGAACTTCTGGATGCAGAGAATAAAGTAGTAGCTACAGCATATACCAAAGGTGCTGGTAAACTTGCTGCTACCATCGGTTTGAAAAATCCACATAAATGGACTGCAGAAACACCTTATCTGTATACGCTGCGTGCTACCTTGAAAAATGGAAATACAATCAATGAAGTGGTTCCTGTAAAAGTAGGTTTCCGCAAAATAGAGATGAAAAATGCACAGTTGCTGGTAAATGGTCAGCCTATTCTTATTAAAGGTGCAGATCGTCATGAGATGGATCCGGATGGAGGATATCATGTTTCTCGTGAGCGTATGATTCAGGATATACAGATTATGAAGATGTTCAATTTGAATGCAGTACGTACCTGTCACTATCCGGATGATAATTTTTGGTATGATTTGTGTGATAAATACGGTATTTATGTAGTTGCTGAGGCGAATATAGAATCACACGGAATGGGATATGACGAGTTGACATTAGCCAAGAATCCTTCTTATAAAAAAGCACATCTGGAGCGTAATCAGCGTAATGTACAGCGTGGTTTCAATCATCCAAGTATTATTTTCTGGTCATTGGGTAATGAAGCTGGATATGGCCCGAATTTTGAAACTGCTTACGATTGGATTAAGGCTGAAGATCCGAGCCGTATGGTACAATATGAACAGGCTGGTACATCGGGAAAGACTGATATTTATTGTCCGATGTATGCTCGTTATAAATGGTGTGAAGAATATGCAACAGATAATCAATATCAGAAGCCGTTGATTCAGTGTGAATATGCTCATGCTATGGGTAACTCTCAGGGAGGATTTAAGGAGTATTGGGATTTGTTTCGTAAGTATCCGAAGTTGCAGGGAGGATTTATCTGGGACTTCGTGGATCAGTCGTGTCGATGGACCGGTAAAAACGGAAAGATGATTTATGCATATGGAGGTGATTTCAACCGTTTTGATGCAAGCGACAATAATTTCTGTGATAATGGATTGATTAGTCCGGACCGTAAACCTAATCCGCATATGTATGAGGTGGGGTATTTTTATCAGAATATTTGGACTACCGCTCGCGATCTCTCGAAAGGGGAAATCAATGTGTACAATGAAAACTTTTTCCGTGATTTGTCTGCTTATGCCTTGGAATGGCAAGTGTTGAAAGACGGGCTAGTAATGCGTAGCGGAAGAGTGGAAGAACTGAAGGTCGCTCCGAGAACAACTTCTGTACTGAAACTTGACCTTGGACAGACTGATACAAAAGGGGAATGGTTGCTGAATGTGAAATATCTTCAGAAGAATCGGGAAGGATTGATACCTGCCGGTCATGTGGTCGCAAAAGCTCAGTTGGCTTTGACCGAATATCAGGTACCTTCTATGGAGTTGAAGAATGTTGAAGAAAGCAATCAAGCTGTTGTTGTTCCTCGTATAAAGAATGAGAATCAAAATCGGATGGTGGTAGAAGGTACTCATTTCAATATCCAGTTTAACAAACAAAATGGATATATGGATAAGTATGAGGTGAATGGAGTGAATATGATAAAAGATGGAGAGGCATTGACACCAAATTTTTGGCGTGCTCCGACTGATAATGATTTTGGAGCCATGCTTCAGCAGAAATATGTAGCATGGAAAAATCCAGGTATGAAACTGTTGTCTTTGAAAGGAGAAATGAAAGAAGGTATAGCTGTAGTTTCTGCTGAATATGAAATGGAAAAAGTTTCTGCTAAATTACAGTTGACTTATTTCATTAATAATAAGGGTGCGGTAAAAGTGGTACAGAAAATGACAGCAGACAAAAATGCTGATGTTTCCAATTTATTCCGTTTTGGTATGCAATTGGTGATGCCTAAAGCGTTCGATAAAATTGCTTATTATGGACGTGGTCCGGTAGAGAATTATGTAGACCGTAAGAGTAGTGCCGATTTAGGTATCTATAATCAATTGGTAAAAGATCAGTTCTATGCTTATATCCGTCCACAGGAAAATGGAATGAAGTCGGATATACGTTGGTGGAAACAGACGAATGCTGCGGGTAACGGATTATGCTTCGTGTCCGAAGCTCCTTTCTCTGCATCGGCTCTACATTATACTATTGATTCATTGGATTCCGGTTGGGTAAAAGAACAGAAACATTCCAATGAGGTGGAAGAGGCTGATTTGGTAAACCTACTGATTGATAAAGCTCAGATGGGACTGGGATGTGTAGACAGTTGGGGAGAATTGCCAAGAGAAGAGTATAGATTGCCTTATGGTGATTATGAATTTACTTTCATTATGACACCGGTTACTCATCAGATTGTAATTAAGTAAGCTGTGTTGTTCTAAGGGATAGATTGTGTAGAGAGAGTCTTTTATATTCTCTTTATCAAAGAGAAAAATCCCGGAGTCTCTTAAAGAGTACTCCGGGATTCTTTTTTATATTTGATAATTGCTTTATTTCCGGTTTGTTTCTTTCTTGCGGTATTCCGAAGGAGATATTCCCATTACTTTGGTAAATACTCGTGAGAAATAGGCGGTTTCTTCAAATCCTAGTTGAATAGCCACTTCGTTTATTTTCATATCGGTCAGTTCAATGTATTGGCAGGCTTTCTGTATCTTTAGGCAGATGAAGTAATTGATTGGTGATACTCCCGTTTCTTTCTGAAACAATGCAGAAAAGTGTGAGGGAGAGTATTTGAAGTTACTGGCCAACTGCTTGAGGGTCATATTATGATGTATATTTTCCTGCATATAATGAATAGCTTTAGAAGCCAGTGAGCTGTCTTTGTTACCTGCCGCTACATTGATATACCGATAAGGTTCCAGATAAATGAAAGAGCCTAAGAAACGGTATAGACTGAGGGAAGTATATACCATGTATTCTTTGATATATCCCATGGAGAAACATTGATAGATCTCTTCGAATAGGTCTAAACGTTCTTGCATTCTTGAAGAATTTCCAGGCTGAATGGGCTGAGGATTGGGAAAAGAGGGAAGAAAGTTAGCGCATAATTTTCCACGGAAATGAATCCAATAGATAGTCCATGGATTATCATTATTAGCCCCGAATGCATAAGGGCTTCCGGGAGGAATAATGATATATTCATTTTGTTTTACTGTATAGGTCTTTCCATGTATCTGATACCATCCTTCTCCGGCAGTACAGTAAATCAGCATGGCATAATCACATCCGTTATTTTTCTGAATATAATGATATTTCACGTGCGGGAAGAAACCTATCCTTCTAAGATATAAGTTTCCTATCAGAGGATCTTTACTGTAAGTAGACAGCAAATCTTCTGGCAGGGAAAGTACACGTTCGCCTCTGAATCCTTCTTTTATTTTCATCACTATCTAAAATAGTAAGATTGTACAATCAATTTACAACAAAGGTAAGGAATGTTCCGTAAGAATTGCTGTACTTTTGTCTAAAATTTAAAATATATAGTTGTCATGAGAGCAAGTAATTACGATAAACATCCTTTTACCGCAGTAAACGGTAATTTGTGGAAAGGATGGGAGAATATTAGTGAAGAACTGATGCATTGTATCCAGCAGAAAGCACAGCAGGGTACTTGTGTATGTGTGGTAGAATGTTACCATGGAGTTCATCACGAAGAATTGGAAGCTGGATTTGCTTTGCTGAAACCAGCTTTGATTATTCACACAAAAGATTTGTTTAAATCGGAAGAAGAATTGAAGCCGATGTTGCAGCCGAATATTACAGACGACTGTTTGTTTGGTTTCCGTGCTCATTTCTCGTATGCCGACTTTTTGGATCAGGATAAGGTAAAGGCTGCACAAAAACAGGTTGCTGATGCAAAAGGTTTAGTGTTGGTATATGGACATGGTGTGGCTACTGTATGTCCGGCTGATGTTTTGGTATATGCCGATATGCCTCGTTGGGAAATCCAGTTGCGTGCACGTCGTCATGAAATTAACGGTTTGGGTGTACATAATAGTGAAGAAGCTCCTTCTTATCAATACAAGAGAGGTTATTTTGTAGACTGGATAGTTTGTGACAACTTGAAAAAGACTTTGTTGCCGGTAGCTGACTATTGGTTGGATACAACTATCAGCGGACAACCTAAGATGATTGAAGGAGAAACTTTGCGTAAAGGTCTTGAAAAAACAGCACATCGTCCGTTCCGTGTAGTACCATTCTTCGATCCGGCACCTTGGGGTGGACAGTGGATGAAGGAAGTGTGCGATTTGGATCGTTCGAGGGCAAATTTCGGATGGTGTTTCGACTGTGTTCCTGAGGAAAACAGCTTGAATCTTCAGGTACAAGGTGAATTGTTTGAAATGCCTGCAAACAATTTGGTATTCTATCAGACAAGAAATCTGTTGGGTGGACCGGTAGAAGCTCGCTTTGGTCAGGACTTCCCTATCCGTTTCGACTTCCTCGATACGATGCAGGGAGGCAACTTGAGTTTGCAGGTACATCCTACTACACAATATATCCGTGATACATTCGGTATCTACTATACTCAGGACGAAAGTTACTATTTGTTGGATGCAGAAGAAGGTGCTACTGTATTCCTCGGCTTGAAGACAGGTGTAAATCCGGATGAAATGATTGATGCTTTGAATGAATCGCAGCAGACAGGAAAAGCTTTTGATGCAAATAAATATGTAAATCAGTGGCCGGCTAAGAAACATGACCATTATTTGATTCCTGGTGGTACTATTCACTGCTCCGGAGCAGGTGCAATGGTATTGGAAATCAGTTCTACTCCGAATATCTTTACATTTAAGTTGTGGGACTGGGGCCGTTTGGGATTGGATGGTCGTCCTCGTCCTATCAATATTGGTCATGGTTCAAAAGTAATTCAGTGGGAACGTCAGACAGAATTTACTCGCGAACACCTTATCAACCATGTAGAACCGATGGGTTCTGGAGAAGGCTGGAGAGAAGAACGTACAGGTTTGCATGAAAATGAATTTATCGAAACACGCAGACACTGGTTTACTGGTAAAGTTGCTCATCATACAAATGGCGGTGTGAATGTATTGAACGTGATCGAAGGCGAAGAATTGATTGTAGAAAGTCCGACAAATGCATTCGAACCATTTGTAGTACATTATGCTGAAACATTTATTATACCGGCTTCGGTAGGTGAATATACTATCCGCCCTTACGGTACTTCAGAAGGTAAGGAATGTGGTACCATCAAGGCATTTGTACGCTTTAATGCATAAGATTATGGAGACGGAAAAACGAATTGTAATGACATTGGATGCAGGGGGAACCAATTTGGTTTTCTCTGCCATTCAGGACGGAAAGGAGATAGTATCCCCTATTACATATCCGTCGGAGGTGGATGACATTCAGATATGTCTTCAAACTCTGTTGAAAGGTTTTGAGGAAGTAAAGGCTTTGCTTTCCGAATCTCCTGTTGCTATCAGTTTTGCCTTTCCCGGTCCGGCAGATTATCGTGCTGGTATTATCGGAAATCTGCCTAACTTCCCGGCTTTCCGTGGAAAGGGAGTTCCCTTGGGTCCTTTTTTGTCGGAGCATTTCGGTATTCCTGTGTTCATTAATAATGACGGTAATCTTTTTGCATATGGAGAGGCTTTGGCTGGAGCATTGCCGGAAGTGAACGCATTGCTGGAAAAGGCAGGTAATTCGAAACGCTATCATAATCTTATTGGTATTACGTTTGGTACCGGATTCGGATGTGGAATTGTTATTAACCAGGAATTATTGTTTGGAGACAATCAGACTGGTGGACACATCTGGTGCTTGCGTAATAAGAAGTATCCTTCGTACATCGTAGAGGAAAGTGTAAGCAAACGGGCTGTTCCCAGAGTATATAATGAACTATCTGGTAATACTTCTGAATTGACCCCTAAAGATGTATTTGATATTGCCGAAGGGGTATGTCCTGGTAACAGAGAAGCAGCTATAGCAGCTTTCTCTGAGTTGGGAACCATGGCTGGTGATGCCATTGCTACAGCTTTGTCACTGATAGACGGGCTGGTCGTGATAGGGGGAGGACTGGCTGGTGCAGCGAAGTATATTCTGCCGGCACTGATGGACGAATTGAAAGGAAAAATCAGTATGAAAGACGGTACAGAGTTTAATAGACTTTCATCAATTCCGTATTGTCTGGAGAATCCGAATGAATTGGAAGCTTTTCTTCAAAGCGATTCTTATGAACTTGGTATACCGGGTACAGATAAGAAAATACGTTGCTGCTTCGATAAGAAGATTGGTGTACTTTTGTCTCATGTGGGCGCAAATCGTGCTATTGCTTTAGAAGCATATTGGTATGCATTGAATGAGTTGGATAAAAATAAATAGAATATGAAGAAATATATACAGACATTGTCGGTCGCATTACTTGCTTTGGGTGGTGTAGCTTGTAGTACAAGCAAAGAGCAGGTAGCTTCTCAGGAAGAATTATCGCAATATGTAGAGCCGCGTATCGGTACGGCTCATTGCCGTTGGTTTCATTTTGCACCAGGTGCAATGCCTTTTGGTATGGCTAAACCGGGACCTTCTACCAATGGCTCTTTAGGAAATGCTTCCGGATGGGAAGCAACGGGATACGATTATCGTGATACTTCTATTGAAGGTTTTCCATGCTTACATGAATTCCAAGTAGGAGGAATCGTTTTGATGCCTACTCAAGGTGAGTTGAAAACAATACCGGGACTACCTACCGATAGTGTAAAGAAGGGATATCGTTCGGCATTCGACCGTAATACAGAAGTTGTACAGCCTGGATATTATTCTGTACTACTGAAAGATTATCAGATTAAGGCAGAGGTTACTGCAACTCCTCGTGTCGCTTTTCAACGTTTTTCTTTCTCGAAAGGTGGAGAAAATCATATTTTGTTTGATATAGGTAACCGTCAGGGAGAGAGTGGAGCAGCAGTAGATGCTTCTGTCGTTTATACCGAAGACGGCAGGATAGAGGGATGGGTAATAACTGAACCCGAATATGTAAAGAAATATCAGCCGGGAGCACAAGTGCCATTGTATTTTTCTGCTGTAGTAGACAAACAGCCTGATGGTTTTGGTGTATTCAATGGTGATAATGTAAAACAGGAAGTACGTGAAACAAAAGGTGTAGGCGCTGGTGTTTATCTCACTTATCAGGTAAAAGATTCTGTACAAGTGACTGCAAAAGTGGGTTTGTCGTATACTTCTGTAGAAAATGCACGAATCAACTTGCTGAAAGAAGCTGAAAATCTGTCGTTCGACGAAGTAAAAGAACAGTCACACCAAACATGGGAAAACTACTTAGGACGAGTACGTGTGGAAACAGCCGATAAGAACAATAAAATTAAGTTCTATACCGGTCTGTACCATGCGTTGCTGGGAAGAGGACTGGTGAACGATGTGAATGGTGCTTATCCGCATCACAATGGCTCTATTGGTCAGCTTCCAATGGAAGGAGACAAGCCTGTACACAATGTGTATAATACCGATGCTATTTGGGGAGGCCAGTGGAATTTGGCTCAGATTTGGGCATTGGCTTATCCGGAATACCTCTCCGATTATATCAGCAGTCATTTGCAGGCTTACAAAGATGCAGGCTGGCTGGCCGATGGCTTAGCCAATAACCGTTATGTATCAGGAGTAGGTACTAATCTGTTGAGTACGGTAATTGCGGGAGCTTATCAATGCGGTATACGTGATTTTGATACAAAACTGGCTTATGAAGCTTGCTTGAAGAACGAACTGGATGGAAAGAACCGTCCTTTAGGAGCTGGAAAAGTCGATACAGAGATGTTTGTAAAATATGGCTATGTTCCTCATCTGGATGAAGGAAATGGCCCCGATGAGGCGTTTATGTTCTCTGCTTCTCATACATTGGAGTATTCGTACAGTGCTTGGGCAGTAGCTCAATGGGCAAAAGAAAATGGAGATGAGAAGAATTATAATGAATTGATGCGTTTGTCTAAGGGTTGGGAAAGACTTTATGATGCTTCTACAAACTTTATCCGCCCGAAGAAGGCTGATGGTCAGTTTATAGAACCTTTCGATCCGATGCAGGTTTGGAGAGGATTCCAAGAAGGAAATGCATGGCAGTATACTTTCTATGTACCTCATGATACAAAGTCTTTGGTCGAAAAAGTGGGAACTGATGTGTTTACTGCTCGTTTGGACAGTATCTTTACTCAGTCGCAGAAGAAGATATTTAGTGGTGGTACTGAGGTAGGAGCCTTTGCCGGACTTCAGACGCTTTATAATCAGGGTAACCAGCCTTGTCTGCATATTTCATGATTGTTCAATGAAGCAGGTCGTCCGTCGCTCACTCAGAAATGGGTTCGTGCTATCTTGAACGAGTTCTATGGAACAGAAGGTATTCACGGCTATGGATATGGTCAGGATGAGGATCAAGGTCAGTTGGGAGCTTGGTACGTGATTTCTTCAATGGGACTCTTTGATGTAAAAGGATTGACAGATTCTGAACCCTCTGTTGGTTTGGGAGCTCCTTTGTTCGATAAGATTACCATTCAATTAAATAATCAATACTACAAAGGCAAGGAATTTGTCATTGAAGTAAAGAACAATACAGCAGAAAATCCTTATGTACAGCAATATACATTGAATGGAGAAGCCTTGCATGAAACGCGTATACCGTTCTCTGCACTGACAGAAGGAGGATATTTACAGATAGAAATGGGCAGTCAGCCTAAAGATCAATATTAAATAATGACATTACTATGAAAACGCCTATATACGTATCTAAGAATACGTTATTTCCCATCTTATTTGGCTTTTTTGTGATGGGATTTGTGGATGTGGTAGGGATTGCAGCAAACTATGTGAAGAAGGACTTTATTCTGTCGGAAACATTAACCAATTTGTTGCCGATGATGGTATTCTTCTGGTTTGCTGTCTTCTCTATCCCAGCCGGAGTGATGATGAGTAAGATTGGCAAGAAAAATACAGTGGCTACAGCTATGCTGATAACCATTGTAGCAATGATTTTGCCGATGTGTAGTTACAGTTTTCCTGTAGTTTTGTTTGCCTTTGCCTTGTTGGGCATTGGCAATACAATTCTGCAGGTTACCTTAAACCCTATGGTAGCTGGACTGATTTCGGGGAATGCATTGGCCAGTGTGCTTACATTGGGACAATTTTTGAAAGCAGTTTCTTCTTTCCTTGGTCCGCTTATCGCCGGAGGAGCAGCTTCTTTATGGGGAGATTGGAAACTGATATTTCCCGTATATGCCATTGTTACATTGATTTCAATGCTTTGGTTGTTGGGATGTGTACACGAAAATGCATCAAAAGAGGTACATGTAACCAGTTTTTCTTCAGCTATCGGGTTATTTAAAGACCGTTATATCCTGATGTTGTTCCTGGGTATTTTATTCGTAGTCGGAATTGATGTGGGACTGAATACTACTATCCCTAAATTGTTGATGGAACGTGTTGGCTTGTCTTTGGATGAGGCTGGATTGGGTACTAGTCTTTACTTTTCTGCCCGTACTATCGGTACATTTGTCGGTACTTTCCTTTTGGTAAGAATTTCTTCCGGTACTTTCCTTAAGCTTAGCATGCTGCTTAGTATTCCGGTATTTATTGGATTGCTATCATTTCAGTCTTTATGGTTGCTTTGTACAATGATTGTACTGGTAGGTTTGCTTTGTGCTAATGTATTTTCTATTCTGTTTTCTTGTGCCTTGCAACACAAGCCAGAATACGATAGTGAAATCTCTGCTTTAATGATCATGGGCGTATCTGGTGGAGCATTGGTCCCATTGTTGATGGGAGTCGTTTCAGATGGATTTAGTCTGACAGCTGGAATGGCGGTATTATTGCTTTGTTTGCTTTATTTGGCACTGGTATCGTTCCGAATTAAGAAAGTATAAGGTAAAAGCTACGAAAGAATATAAATAGATATTTTTCTTTTGTGAGATAAAGGTTAATGAAGAATAGAGTGGTTATGCCGCTGTAGAAATACATCTATACGAATCGTATCGTTGTGTTTTTGCAGTGGCATCATTCTTTTTATTAATTGGATAGTGTATGAAATAAAAATACCCCTCTGCAAATGTTTGACTTGCAAAGGGGTATTTATAAGATATAAACAGGTTTCTGTTTATTTAGCAATAATCAAGTAGTAGTTTTTCTTACCACGCTGAACAAGCAAATATTTCTCATCCAACAGATCTGCTGTGGTAATCATCTGATCGAAAGCAGTTAGCTTTTCTTTGTTCAGTGATACACCTCCACCTTGTGCCATTTTACGCATTTCACCTTTTGATGGGAAAATGTTGGTCTTTTCGGCAAACAAGTCTACAGCCTTGATACCAGCCTCGATGTCAGTCTTAGCTACTTCAAACTGAGGTACTCCTTCGAATACAGACAGCAGAGTGTCTTCATCCAGCTTTTTCAATGCTTCTGAAGTAGCATTACCGAACAAGATATTCGAAGCTTCTACCGCTGCATTGTAGTCTTCTTCAGAGTGTACCATGATAGTAACTTCTTTTGCCAGACGTTTCTGCAATGTACGCAAATGCGGAGCTTCTTTGTGTTCAGCAATCAATGCATCAATTTCTTCTTTGGTAAGAGAAGTAAAGATTTTGATATAGCGTTCTGCATCTTCGTCGCTTACATTCAGCCAGAACTGATAGAATTTATATGGAGAAGTATAGCGTGGATCCAGCCATACATTTCCCGACTCAGTTTTTCCGAACTTAGTTCCGTCTGCCTTTGTAATCAACGGGCAAGTCAATGCAAATACCTCTCCCCCGTTTGTACGACGGATCAGTTCGGCACCGGTAGTAATGTTTCCCCACTGGTCTGAACCACCCATCTGAAGTTTACAGTTCTTGGTTTCGTACAAATGCAGGAAGTCGTATCCTTGTAAAAGCTGATAAGTAAATTCGGTAAATGAAAGACCGTCGCGTGCTTCACCGTTCAAACGTTTCTGTACAGAGTCTTTTGCCATCATGTAGTTTACAGTGATGTGCTTTCCTACAGTACGGGCAAAATCGAGGAAGGTGAAATCTTTCATCCAGTCGTAGTTGTTGATCAATTCTGCACGGTTAGGAGCATCCGACTCGAAGTCGAGAAATTTGCTCAACTGTTTCTTGATACACTCCTGGTTGTGGCGCAGTGTTTCTTCGTTCAGCAGGTTACGTTCCTGTGATTTTCCTGAAGGGTCTCCAATCATACCTGTTGCACCGCCTACCAGAGCCAGCGGTTTGTGTCCGCAACGCTGGAAATGCTTCAGAATCATTACGCTTACCAAGTGGCCGATGTGCAATGAATCGGCTGTTGGGTCAATACCTACGTAAGCTGTAACCATTTCTTTTTCCAGTAACTCTTCTGTACCGGGCATCATGGTATGTACCATTCCGCGCCATCTTAATTCTTCTACAAAATTCATCGAATGATATTCTTTGGTTTAAATATTTGTTAGATTCTTGTAAAAGACAAAAGTACGACTCTTTCTCTGAATAACCAACTTTTATCGGCTAAAAAAGAGCCGGTTAATCGTTGTTTGAACCCTATCTTTGAGCTCTTCTTCAGCGGTATGGAGTAAAGATGCGGCTTCCTGATAAAGACTGTGTACGGACTGTTCATCTTCATCTGTTTCGAGCAGAATTCGGTCGTTGGGGATACTTTGTAAGGCTTCGTGATTATACTTACTTCCGAAAGAAAGATAAAATCCTTGTCGGACAAGACTCTGTGCCAGTTCTCTTTTCCCTCTGAAACCATGGATAATCCACGCACTATGTGGGCAGTATTCTTTTTTTAATGCGATTAGTTCGTTTGTGGTTTTAACAGCATGTAGAATAAGTGGAAGCCGGTAATGTTCGGATATGGAAATAATTTCACGGAATACATTTAACTGAAGTTCAAAGGGAGTTTGACACAATTTATCCAATCCGGCTTCGCCGATGGCAATAGTCCTTATGTCAGTTGCAGCCATTGTACGAACCCATTCCAATTGGTCTTTATAATCCGCTTCAGATACATACCACGGATGAATACCTGCCGATAGGAATACAGTTTCATTGGGTATTGGTGTGTTCCACATGGAACAGCTGAGAATAGCTGATGATGCAGAGGAAGGCAACCGGTGGGTATGGATATCGAGCAGCATAGTCTGGTGATTATTACGGTACAGGGTCATATCCTGAGCCTCCCCATGGATGACAGCGCAGGAGACGGCGTATGGTGAGATATAATCCTTTTATCGGTCCGTGTTTCTGAAGTGCTTCAATGGCATACTGTGAACACGTTGGGGTGAACCGGCATGAAGGAGGCGTGAAAGGAGAAATACAGTTCCGGTAGAAATAAATGGGAAGTAAAAGCAGATACGTAATCAGTTTTCTCATGAGAAATGCTCTGTAGTAAGCGTCAGAAGTTTCTTTACTTTTGCTTCTACTTCATTGGAAGAATGAAGTTCATTATCCAACCAAATAAAGGCTATGATAGCCTTTTTGCCGGAAGCAGCCAGAGAGTCGGTCAGAATTTGCCGATGTTTGCGGTAGGCTTCCCTTATCTGACGTTTCACACGATTGCGTTTGACTGCCCGTTTAAAACGTTTTTTAGGTACGCTGATAAGAATAGACACAACAGGCAGATTTTCTTTTTCAACAGGCATATAGACAATACGTAGCGGAAAGGCAGGGAATGATTTTCCGCCACCGGAAAACAAACGTTCAATAAGAATCCGGCTGTTTAAACGTTCTGCTTTTCGTAAAGTCTGTTTTTCTGTTTCTGCCATGATGGGAATTATATAAAAATAGTCCTGAACATAATAACTGTCTACAAAGATAAACTTAAATTGCGTTTCTCAGCGCAGTTGCAGACTTTTTATTATGTTCAGGACAATGATATTCAAATGAATTACTTGTTAGGGTGTCCAGTTTAACGTTCCCAATTTAGCCTACA
>ULUW01066260.1_pt1 | contig 26186 bp, 32 predicted proteins | sample 1959041 | NCBI WGS metagenome assembly ULUW01 (sample SAMEA4835775, study PRJEB28245) | human gut metagenome | biome: gut microbiome; material: fecal sample | place: Denmark | collected 2008
TCGGCATTCACTATCTTCGTGGCGGTCGTAGCAGTATCTATAGCCGCCTCCGCTTGCTTCGCCCGACCCAATTTTTCAGTCAGTTTAGTAATGGTCTGTATAGTCTCGATAATACTCATGAAAGCATCCACTGTATTTGTCATGGCATTCCATATTGCCATTATCTGTTCCCAGGCAGTAGCGTCAACGTCATTCATCACATCACGCAAGCTTTCAAACGCACTCACTACACGGTCGGAAGAACTTGCCACATCTTTAATTCCGGAATACAAGCCCTCGTTCAGTTCTTTCGTGAAGTCTTTGACATCCTGCTTGACCTGCGCTATTTTCAAGGCATCTTCCAGGCTTGTCACATTTTTCATTGCATTATCCAATGTTCCTTGCAAGTAGGAGGCACCGCTATTGACCGCATCTTGTAATTTACGCTTGTATTCATCCCATATATCCAAATCCTCCCTCAATTTATCTACATCTGATTTCTTATAGTCAAATGTAGTGTTACGCCTTCCAAGAATAGGAGTTTCCTCTGCCCTGATGTCCTCCTTTGAAATAGCCTGCTGCATCTCATCAAGTATCTCCCGGGTTGTAGCGGCTGTAACCGCAAGCATTGCTTCACGATATTTTTCAGCCAAGTCCTCTGCATAATTACCCCCTGACACTGTTTTATCCTCAGATGACAACGCACTGATAAGAGCTTTTTTATTTAATTCCGCATATGCTTTATTATATTCGTCCAGTGTCATCATCTCCACCTTACGACGCGCATTCAACTCGCGAAGGGATTGGGTGTAGCGTTCCTGCTCCTTTTGAAGCTCCGTCTGTTTTTGCGGCTCTCCATCACCGGAAGGAGCAACACTTTCTACCGTCTTTTTTACGGCATTCTCTATCCGGGCACTGGCATCTCGTGCTATCTGCCAATAACCAGCAACCTCTTTAAGCGTTTTTTCATAACCGCCGACAAATGACTGTCCGGTACGTCTTATATGTTCCGCATATGTATCGATAGCCCTCTGTAATGCCTCCTTATTTCCGGTCTCATTGTATAGGGCCATATTTTGCATTAAATAGTCAAAGTTTCCTTGCGATATGCCTTCCAACCTTGCTTTTGGACTGAGCTGATTTATCTTATCCTGCGCCTCTATTTTCTTTTGAGTATAAAAATCAGCAGCAGCAGTAGCCTCCAATAATTTAATGCGTTTGGCTATTATGTCATTAATGTTCTGCTCCTTGGTTATCTGCTGACCGACAATACCCTCTATGCGCTTTTGGTATTGCTCTTGCAGCTTCTTGTTGCCCGCCGCCTTATTGTACAACCCCTGCAACACACGCAATTGAGCCACCTCAGCAGATGTGGAAGACAATGCGCCGGCAACTTCCTTTTTATAGTCGGCAAATATATTTTTAATGCGAGTCGCTTCCTTACGAGCCCCAACCAAATAGCTGACGAGAGCGGATATACCGGAAATTATAGCTATCGGCAGAAAAGACTTGAACAAGCCCGTAATGGTGCGCCATAACTGCACAAAACCCAGTTTTATTGATTTCAGAGCCTTCGCCCATGAATTTGATGTCTGTACAACCGCGGCATTTGCCGATGCGGCCTCCGCTATGTCGTTGGCTTTCTTTTCTGCCAGTTTTGCATTATTCAAAGCCCTTTCGGCAGCGGCCAACTGTCTTTTTGAGGCCAATCGCTTGTTGTTCTCTATAGTTTCATAATCGGTAAGCGTTTTCAGATAGGCCTTTTCCGCAGCAACCCTTGCTTCCGTCGCCTTCCTCATCTGCTCCTGAGCAGCCGCATCCTTACTTATGGTAGTATCTATGAGCTCCCAGAATTGGGCGAAGTATTTTGTGACAGACAAAAGCAACTTGCCGCTGATAATTCCTATTATAAATGTGAATATACCGCTAATCTTACCTTTCAATGAGTCCAACGCTCCGGCCAGCCAATCAACCAAAGACTTGTACTTTCCCTGAACATCCATGCTGTTCACAAGTTCTGTGAATATGTTCTTGAGCCTATTGACAGATGTCTCCAGATTATTCGTATCCACATTGGGAACCATCTCATTCAACGCGTCCGCAAACTTCGGAAGAACATCGGCGCTCATAAGCTTGCCTGCCTTCAACAGCTTATCGAGACCCGCAACCGAAGTGCCTGCGGCCTTCGCCATCGCTTGCAAAGCAATAGGCAGGCGTTCTCCCATCTGTAGACGCAGCTCCTCAGAACTAATCTTCCCCTTGCTCATCATCTGGGATAAAGCCAAGAATACCCCGTTGCTGTCCTCCGCACTCATACCGAAGGCTGTAACGGCACGGGAAACGGACTCGAATATTTTCCGCTGGTCCTCCATAGACATGTTGGAAACGGAGGCAGAAGCCGTGAACTTGGCAAAATTCCCGGTCAGGGCGTTAATCTCAAGACCGTATTTCTTTGCCATGTCAACCAGAAAGCGCTGGTTGTCCGCATACTGGGACATGCCCCCCGAAACATTCTTCAAGGCAGTAGTAACCCGATTGGTTTCACGGGCCACATCCACAAACCGGGAAACCAAATTACTCAACCCTATACCGCCGGCTCCGAGTGCAGCTGTAAAAGTAAGAAGTTGCATCTGCATTGACTTGAAAGCAGACTTCACCTGATTGGTTCCCTTCTTGAAGTTCTCGGTGAGAAGGTTTATTGCGATACTGAAACTTAGTTTTCCAGCCATAATCTCTTTCCTTTCTTTAAAAATTCCTCAAATCTTTCCACCTCCGCGTCATTAATCCCGGTCTCTTCTCCGGAATTCTGTTCCCACGGGAAAGTGATAAGGTCCTTAGCCCCGTTCTCCATAGCCTTTGCGTCTATGTGCGGAAGTATTGTAAGATAAGTCCACAGCCGCGCACTCTCCATCTCGTCCTTCTTCTTGTTCTCATAGGCTTCTATATAAAGCGGCAGGTCCTGCAATTCCATCTCATTCAAGGCATAATGGGCATCAAGACCGGACATGATGAGTGTAGCGACTATGTTTCCTATGGTTTCCGGACTGTCGTTATCGTTTCCTCCACTTCCGGCATCCACACTACTGTGCCTGAACTGGGCCATGACTGATATAATCCTTCCCAAAGAGACAGACATTTCATCCATAACCTTTTCGTTTGCCAATACCAATTTAAAGACCTCATACTTATACGGCACCTTGAAACAGTCAATAGACATCGCATACAACAAGGCCTCCATATCCTCCCGGTCTGAATAGTCCATCAATGAAAAAGACTTCCCGCGCATCTGTTCCCAACGAATAACGGACTTTATCGTCAACCGGGAAAGCCCTGTCTTCTTAACGGCTTTCTTTTCAATCGGCATGTTCTCTCTATCGCCTTTCATTTTTTCGCAGATTCCAACAAAGAGGTATCCGACAAGAAGCATTATGATTCCAAATAGAATTATCGCCATAACTATAATGGTAAAGGTTTCGGGATTTCGTACTATCATTATACAAAAGGCGGCCATCATAGGACCGCCTTCCGAATATCCGTTTCTGGTTTGCTACTTTAACCTCCTTATTCAGTTCCGGCTACTTGCGCCAATCCACCAATCCCTTTAAAAGAGCTGCTGCATTTGGCAATCTGTCCGGACTCTGACGTGACGGACAAGGATGTAATCATCACCTCGCCGGTATAATTCATCTTTTTAGTGTCCTTGTTAAAGGTACCGCCGAAATTATCCTTGTCAGTTGACAACGCCTCACCGAAATAAAATTCGAGAGTTTCACCGGCGATCTGTTTTGTCAGCAAAGTATCAAAACTCATCGTACCCTCCTTACGCGTCACCAATGACTCACTGGATATAGTGTAGCTCTTCTTCCCGGGCAAAGACCCGGACCAGCTCCCCATCATCTTATTGGAGATATCAATCTCTTCTGTCGTAACCTCCAACGTTGCCGTAGAGGCGAATGCAATCGGCTGGTCGCCGACAAATACGAAAAGCTCACCTCTGTAGATGTCTGTTCTTGAATCTAATTTTGTTCCCGCCATAATTATCGCTGTTTAATTGAAAATTGTAATACTTGAATGAATTTCTTATCAATGAAGTCCTCCGTGGAGTCTTCAAGCTGTATGCGCATGTCCGGGTCCTTATAGTCACCGGACAATGTATCGTATATCAAAGAAGCAAGACTGTTATTCCTTACATAGGAGTCACTGACCGCCGTCACATAGATGACCGCTGTCTGGCTGGCAACTCCCATCTGTGTATACTCCTGCTTCAATCCGTCGCGCTGGTATACGATGAAATCGCCGTCCGTTCCTTCGGGAGCCATTATCGGAAATACCCTATTGCCGACAAGGGCTTTTATCTCCTCGTTCTGAAGCAGGAGAGATTGAATTTCAGCCGTTATCTTGAACATGTTCATTTTCTATCAATTATCCGTTGTACCGCTTTCTGTATTCCAGAATAAAGAGTCTGTACCGCCTTGTCCTTTTCTGTCCGTCCAGCGTCCGACCAGAAATGATTCGCAGGCATGATACCACGGTAAGCTTTTCTTTTATACTTTCCCTTTGTGTACCGCCTTGACGTACCCATATCCACCAAATGAGAGTGGTTTCCTCCGGGACGGTCAAAACCGGCCAAAGCCCCGAGTTTATTACGTTTGACCCTGGTGGTGAATGAATTCATCAAATGCCCGGTATGCTTCCCGTGATAAAGCAAACGGTTTCTCAGGTTGTCTCTTCCTTTAATTCGAAAAACATTCATCGCGGAACGTAGACCGCTCTTAACAGCCTTGTCCTTCTCGAAGTCTTCAAGCTTCCGGATAAGAAACTGTATATTTTCCCGGTCTATAATTGAAAATTCAATCATACATCAACCTTTCTCATCGTTATTGTCAACTCATTGCCGTTAGGCTCAAGCATTTTTATCTCCCAGGTACATCCGGCATACTCCACACGACATCCGTACTTTATCTGGGGGTAGTTGCGTGTCTGCATGACAATCGTCTGATTCACGAACTGTTCATAGGCAGTATCTTCCTTTGAAAACAGTGTCTGCTTCTTACGTGAAGCCCGACAACGGAACAATTCCCTGTACTCCCTTTCCACAGAACCGAATTCCGATATAGTCTCCACCGGCTCCTTGAACACAAGCGTATATTTCAGTAGTCCAGCCCTCATCCTGCATAGTTACGATAAAGCGCCACAAGGTGCGAATAAGACAACGGCACTTCCGATGCCTGGGCGAAAGCCACCGGCTCGCGATTGGCATAAAACTGCCCTACCATCAGAAGGATACACTGACGGAGAGGCGCGGGAATGTCCTTCCCGCCTTCCTCCACCAATGTATCCAGCTCCATGCAAATATCCTTCGACACAACTACCTCAGCCGCCTCAATGAGGCCGGATATATACTCGTCATCATCCGTAAACTCCTGCTCCACATTGAGATGACGCTTGGCCAGTTGCAAATCGACGTATGCCATACTACTTCATGGATGCTATGCAGAACGACTCCTTGCGGATAAAGCCCATATTCCAATATGAATTGGTAATCAGTCTCACTGTACCCTTCAAGGCCTGGGTATACGGATCAACCAGTAGCTCTATACCGCCCCATTGACCGATGAAGTAGTCCGCCCAGTTACCGAATACAATACCGTATTCATCCGAACCGTCACCGATACCTTTCGGCAGATTGTTGGTTCTGAGTGCACGGTAACCGTTCAACTGGCCGTCACCGTTACCGGTAAAGATGAAACCGCCCGCACCGGAAGCGTCCTTCACCTTTGTCTTGGCCTTTCCGACAAGTGCGGGGTGCAGGATATAGGACAAGTTGCCGAACAAGGCATTCTGTGTATCAGCATTGGTCTCCATCGCGACAATCTGTGCCCAAGTCATATCTCCCTTAATGGTAGCGTCGAGAGTACCGAACATACCGTCCGGAGTATTAGCCACACTGGTTTCCTTGCTGAACGCTGTCTGTTCAATCTTCTGGGCGATGGCTACAGCTATAGCCTGACGGATATACGCCTCGACGGAAGCATTCTCCTGAACAAGCAACTGCTTGGAAATGTCCACATAAGCAGTCAGACGCAAGGGCTTGAACAAGTCTCCCTTGCTGAACGCGCCGGCGCCGTCTTTTGCGTCTGCGTTTTCAGCCTCCCAGAATACGTTCGCACCGGAAAACTCTGGCCAGTAGATGTTCCCCTGCAATCCGGTCATGAAACGGGCGCCGGCACGGGACAACACAAGAGCTGACTGCAAAGGCAGAAGCATCTCCTGCTGTTCCTCGTCAATGACAACCCCCGTTGTCGTTTCGGTAGCCGCCGTAAATGCGGCACGCTTCTCCACGTTCACGGGGACTACAATGCTGCGTCTGTCCGCCATCTGGGCTCCCGACATGTTGTGATGCGTAGTGGCAGCCTCAATAACCGCCGCCTCAACATCGTTCTGCTGGCTTCCGTCCACCATGTTTGCGATGGCACGACGCAAGGAGAATCCACCTTGCGGCTGATGAGGACGTCCCTTCTGGCGGTTTTCGTCTTCCCTTTCTGCAATTTCAAGATTGATTTCGGCCATACGGCATTGGTTTGCGCCAAGTTCCTCGTTCTCCTCGGCATTCAACTGCCGTTTCTCTCCCTTGGCTTTTTCAATGATAGCCTTTGAACGAGCGGAAATCTGCTTCTTCTCGTCCTTCAATTCTGTAATACTTTTCTCTTTCGCCATAACATTAAATATTTAATGATTTTTCAATATTTGAATAATACTCTTCCATGTCCTTCTCCTTCAAGGAAAGCAAGTCGGCCTCCGCTTTCTCTTTCCCTCTCAGGTATACCGAAGTCTTACTGTATGCCGCATTGTACACCGGAGAAATATCGTACAGATTACCGACTTTATGTACAGTACGTTTCCAGGAACCGTCCTTTTTCTTTTCCCATGTATCTTTTTCCACATCGAAGCAAAAGGAGCTTTCACTGACCTCCCCCCGACGAATATTCTCCAGCAATTCCTCCCCCAAAGCCGTTTTTGGGGCCTCGAACCGGTATTTCAATCCCTTTTCGTCTACCGTCAGAACTAAAGAGCCCTCACCATACTTGCTCCGGGCGAGTATCCCTCTATTTTCACTGTGGTTCATCAACGCGAACACGTCGCTTTGGGCTATGACTCCTTCCAGAGCTCCTCTCTCTATGACCTCCTCGAACGAAAGGCCGTCCGATGCCACGCCGAAAAGAAGGGCATATCCCTCCACGGTTCGCTTCTCCTCGCATTCTCCGGTCAACTGCACCTGAAAAGCGGTATTTCTGACTTCTTTTTTTTCGTCCATAATCCATGTTTTACTATCCAACCAGAAAAGTGTCGGACAAATGACTACTCTATAATATTTTTTTTCGCATTTTTAGTTTTTTGCGTATCATCCACCCCGCTCACTACATCGCCTCTCCCTTGTGCGCCCGGAATTTCTTTCACCGCATTACCCAAAGTCTGTACATTCACCGGAACAAAAGCCTCGTCGCCGTTTTCCTTTCTCGGAAGATTGCTTTCCCTGCGTATCTCATTCGGAGTCGCGCCCCCTGAATAAAACATATCTTTCCAATAGGCCGCCTGAGCCGCCTTATCCGTACGTAATATCGCCGAGGTGTCGAATTCCGCCAATATATGCCCCCGCTCGGAAGGCAGGAAAACCTTTCTGTTGATTTCCAGCTCCATCTTCGTGATTACCGCCAAGACCGTATCCGTCAGATACTGCAGTTGAGTGGCTTCAACGGTGGAATAGCTCGATTTGGACAAGTCGAATGCCTTGACCGGAGAGACGGAGAAGAACCGGCATATGTCCGTCACATTGAACAACCTGCTTTCAAGGAGCTGGCAATCCTTAGGAGAAACAGTAATAGGCAGATATTTCATGTTGCCCTCCAGAACCGCTATGCCGTTCGGGTGATTCCCCATCCGGTCATACCACACCTGATAAATCTCATCCCGCTGTTCCTTATCCAGCCTTCTCCCCTCAACCGTCAGGATGCCGGAAACAGAGCCGCCCGACTTGAAGAAGCCCGCCGCATGCTCCTCGCTGCTCGTGGCTATGTTCAAGGTCTGTCTCGCGTGGGTGAGGGTGGATACACCGACTATGCCGTCATAGGAGAAGTTAAGCACATGAATCATGTCCTTCGGCTCGACAAGCTCCTTAAATCCGGTCACCTGATAGCGCTTGCGCATGATGCCCCTTCTGTCGGTAATCCACTGGATTGACACCTGGGTTGTCGGGATATAGACAAGCTGCTGCACGTTCAGATTATTGTCCCGCTCAATGTAGGCATACCCGTTCCCGGTAAGGAGAACAGACACCATGAGCGTTTTGAAGAACACAAACCTTGTCATGTTCTCGTTCGGTTCCAGATCCAGCAACTGATAGGCCGGATGCCCCTTAAACTCCGACTTGAACCCGTCATTGTCCAAACGATACGTCTTGAGGGGAAGCACCGCCACACTGTCGGAAATAAGATCCACGCATCTGTACACCGTGGACAGAAGCATCGGCATGCTCCGACTCTGCAGAATCGACGGTCCAGCCGAATACCCCCATGCCGGTATACGCGAAAGTTCCTGCTTGCCCGCGCGTCTGGTATCCTGCTTGCCCGCGCGTCTGGTGTCCTGCTTGTCGGTACGCCTGATCTCAATGTTGGTATATGGTATTTTCATTTCAGTGATTTTTCAGAACAACCAAAAAAGTGTCGGACAAATCAGTAAAATTCCCCATAACGGGGTGAGACAAGATACACGCCCAACGCCTCGAGCATACTGATAACGCCGTCTATCTTCTTTTCCTCAAACTGTTTGGACGGCTTGGTGTTCCCACTGCGGTCGCGGGCCATGACCACGTTACGGAAGCAGTGCCGGTTTATCACGTTATTGTCTATCACCGCCTTTCCGGACAAAAGCAGACGCTCCATCTCCTTGGTTGGACGGTTGAAATTGCCGAGCACCTGACTGAACGGCTCCATAGGCAAACCTTTCTCCTCGGCATTGATGGTGAACTGCGTGGCGTTCCACGTATCATACGCTATCTTCTGGATATACACTTTGTCCCTGATATCCATAATGTCGTTAAGAATATAATCGTAGTCTGTGACATTTCCCGGTGTAATGGTTATCAGCCCCCGCCTTCTCCACTCACCGTATAACTCCTTGAACCGACGCTCTTGCAATGCCATTTCCGGCAGGTAATACCTTACCTTGAAGTAGTATTTGTCCTCCGTGGGAAACATGAATGCGGCGCATGTCAGGTCGCTTGTACTCGAAAGGTCAATCCCCATGTAACAGTCCATATCACGAAACTGTTCAAAATCAATATTAGCGGAGGCATTCAATATATAATGGTCAGGAATCCATACGGTTTCCGCATCACACCACATATTGATGTTCTTCGTCTTGACGCCGACCTCTTCCGAAGGGGAATTCACCGCTTTCTGGACCTGCTCCCTCAAGTACTTCATCTTGACTGTAACTCCCAAATTAGGATTACTCTTGGGCCACACCCTTTCATCCTTCCAGTCATCTCCCTCATCCAACGCGTAAATCAGCGCAAAGAGAGTATCGTCCTCCTTCAGCCCCTTAAGCACTTCCGTACACATTTCCCGGAACTGGTAGCAGGGCCCCAGCTTGTCGAATCCCGCAGTCGTAATGATAACAGACATCGGGTCGTCCCGCATTCCCTGCCCTGACTGGAGCACATCCTTCAAACTGGAATTCTTGGCGGCATGGTACTCGTCTAACAGGAACATGGACGGATTAGGACCGTCCAATTTACTGGAATCGGCAGCCAGCACCTTCAGGAAAGAAAGAGTCCGGTCAAAATTTATCTGGTCACGGAAAGATTCCAGATAGCGGTGCTTCGGATCAAGTCCCGACACGAAGTTCCTGCACATTTTGAAACTGACTTTCGCCTGGTCCTTACTATTGGCCGCCAAATAGACCTCCGCCGCGGACTCCCCGTCAGCGATAAGATGATATAAACACAAGGCAGCGGCAAAAGCGGACTTTCCATTCTTACGGGCCATCTCGATGTACACAGATGAAACCAGCCTGCACCACACCCCGTCCTCTTCCTTCTTATAGAACCCGTAGATGTTTGCCACGGCAAACTCTTGCCACGGCAGCAACTTAAAGGGCTTTCCCGCATGCCTGCCGGTATAATGGCGCAGCAGGGCGATGAATTCAATGGCATAGTCCGCCCGTTCCTCACGAAACTCAATGTCGTCCCGTTCAAACAGAGAATAAAACCGTTCAACCGCCTGCTTTATGAATTCCCCTACCAGAACCTTACCGTCCCTGACATCGGCCGCATACTGATAATACCCTTTCATCGTCTCTCACGGGCTCCTTTCTTGAGAAAATTATCCAGAGGGGAATCTTCTTCCTTATCTGATTTCAGCGATTTGATATTGCCCCGACTCTTTATGGTCAGACCGTACTCAGTCATAATCTTCATGACCTGGGCATAATTTTTTGTAGCGATGTTTTGCGCCGGATTGGCCGCTTTCTCGTACTTAATCATAACTACCGGTCCTTCTTCCAGCAGAATATCAGTCGCCTGCAAGTACATTTCATAACTTGTAGCAAGCATACGGAGAGCGCCGAGGTCTATATTCTGGATAGCCTTACGGGCATTCAATTCCCTCACAACATCACGCATAAACTTCTGGGTTTCATCCGAACAACCCTGGGGCATTATGAATTTTACCATAGTCTGTTTTTCACAGTAACCATAAGAATGTCTGACATTCTAAAATGTTAATCTTTTAACAAATTCAAAATTTTAAAAATTGCCGTGCGTGTGAAGAAGGGTCGGGTGAGGTTTCGGCGAGATAAAGTCCTAAAAAACAGCCCCCTATCCCCCCTATGGCCACATGAATCGTGCAATGGCAGTCATCTGTAAATCAGCTACATACAAAAAGCCTCATCCTTTACGGGCAGAGTAACAATGATTGTAGACTACCGTTTAAATATTTCTTTTATTATGTATCGCCTGATGGCACCGCTTGCATAGGCTCATCAGGTTGTCAAAGTCATAGGCGAGGTATAGCCGTTGCTGCGGGTCATCCGTACTCATGAACGAAGTCAAGTGATGTATATCCTCAGCGGGAACGGTCCTGCCCTCACTCTCGCATACCTCACACAAGGGGTTGCAGGCGAACTTCCACGCCCTCAACTTGCGCCATCGTTCCGAATTATAGATTTTCCGGCGTTCGGCGTCATACCGGTTGTTATCCTTCGTCCTCTTCTTTTGGGGTTTGTAAATAGTCGGCATAAGTCACTTTCTTTAATTGTTGCGCGTCACTAACTGTCTGGAACTCTATCATCCTATAACGGTAAAGGAAATGCTCTATCAAAGCACCGTCCGTCTTGCATCCAAGCGATTCAGGATCCTGGATAACATACAGGACAGTATCCTGGAAGATGTCGTCGTACCCCCGGGAATCAAAGCATGCCTGCGACTGCCGGAAGCATAAGGCACGCAGCTTATGGTAATTGCGCCCTACGCTTTCGGCAACCTCCGGATAGAAATCACTTTTCTTGTATCTGTCTCTCATCAATTTTCAAGTTACCGGATTCATCTGTTATCTCGTCTATCCCCTTCATTACCAGACTGCGGACAATTACCGATACCGTTGCGCCGGTCTTCTCCGACAGTTCGTTCAGAATCATCCATATCCTTTCACTAAACCGGATTGACATTCTTCTGCTTGCCATATCAAGTCCTCCTATACTTTTCAATTCTTGCCTTAACTGCTCGCATCAATGCTTCCTGCCGGTCTATCTTGCTTCCTAACGCCTTGATGATATCCTCATCGATAGTTCCGTCAACCATCAGCTTATGTATGATTACCGGCTTTGTCTGCCCCTGCCGGTACAATCGCGCATTAGCCTGCTGATACAATTCGCAGCTCCACGGAAGGGAAAACCATACAACGATATTGCCTCCTGCCTGAAGATTCAATCCGTGCCCTGCACTTGCCGGATGTGCAAGCATCAGCGGTATCTCCCCCCTGTTCCACGCACGGATGCAATCGCTTCCGCCTATCTCTACCGGATGATACTTCTTCAGCCTTTTCATGATGCGATACACATCGTGCTTGAAAGCGTAGAACACCAGCACCGGTTGTCCGTTAGCGGCCTCAACGATTTCCTCCAGCGCCTCCAGCTTCTCCTCATGAATCTCATGCACATTATGATCCGCATCGTATATCGCGCCGTTGGCGAACTGCATCAGCTTGTTCGTCAGTGCTGCCGCATTGACCGCCGATATGTCTCCTTCTTCTTCCGGCAGCGATAGTATCTGCTCCTTCTCGAATTCATCATATCGCTTCCTGTTAGTAGCTGATAACGTGACCTTCACATCCCTGTCTATGCGCTCCGGCAATTCCAGATAATCCTCCGCCTTCATGCTGATACAGATATCGCCTATCTTGTCGTATATATCCTTCTCGCTACCGTCCAGAGCCTTGTAATCATAGACTATCTGTCCGTTCGTCCGCCCCGGCTTGAAGTACTTCATCCGATATGACGTGATGCTCTTTCCCAATCTCTCTCCCATGTCCAAGAGATACATCTGGCTCCACAGATCCATCAGTCCGTTAGGCGCCGGTGTTCCCGTCAGTCCAACGACACGATTCACCTTAGGACGCACCAGGCGTAGCGCACGGAACCTCTTCGACTTTCCCGACTTGAACGATGACAGCTCGTCAATCACCACCATGTCGAAAGGAAAGTACCCATTCCACTTTGCTACCAGCCATTCAACATTCTCCCTGTTTATCACGTATACGTCTGCATCGCGTTGAAAGGCCTCGATTCTCTTCTTCTCTGAACCCAGCATCACAGATACCCGCAGGCCTTTCAGGTGATCCCACTTGGCGCACTCGGATGTCCAGGTATCTTCTGCAACCCTTTTTGGCGCTATCACCAGCACCTTGTTCACCTCCAGGTATTCATTCATCAGGATGTTGATTGCGGTTAAAGTTGATATTGTTTTGCCCAGCCCCATCTCCAGGAATAATCCTGCCGCTGGGTGTTCAATGATATGTCTCACCGCAGCTTTTTGATATTCGTGTAAATTACGTTCATCCATTTTTCAAGTCATCCAAAAATCTATTCAATTCACTTTGTCTGTCAATCACTCTCACGTCAAAGCCCAACTCTCTGAGGTCCTTGATAGCTTTTTCCTGTAGCTTCGTCGGCTTCTTGCCTGTTGTCTTCAGCTCAGCGAAACAGCACCGCCCTCCTGGCATCAGCACCACCCTATCCGGGATGCCTCTATGGTACGGCGAAGTAAACTTCAGCGCTATGCCCCCCAGAGCCTTCACGCCATCTCTGAGTTTTCTTTCAATCAGCTTTTCGCTAATCGGCTTATCAATGTTCGATTTAATTAATACTTTCATAAGATATCGTCTTTTATCTCGGCTAAAGGAGCTGTCACTAATGTATCTAAAATTGGGTACACTCTTATATAAATACCATTTAGCATATATTCATACTCCCTATATATATCCTATTATATGCTAATCTCATATATTATATATAAATTATAGTGACATAGTGACAATATAGGGTATCACATTAAAATTCAGCAAATTAAGCTGTGACTATGCTGTCACTATGTACTATAAGAGATTGTGACATTGTGACTATTTTAGCCGAAAATGTCTTCTTCTTCTGATTTAGTGTCCCTACCGGCTAAATCCAAGGCCCACCCTTTTTGACGGCCATAGCCCTTGTCTGGTAGTTTCTGCACTCTGACCCATTTGTCTATTTTTTTCATACACGCCGATACACGGAGACTGCTTCGCCGGTCGTTATCGACAAACACACCTAGGTCTACACATTCATTCAATATCTCTTTAGCCGATACTGATGTGCGTACCAACACACCTTCAGCGCTCAGCAAGTCCTCGTTAGCAAAGTGAGCCCTTCTCTGCTTCGGTGTCATGTCATACCAGTTGGCGGGTAATTTCTTTTCCAAAAAGGACTCTATAAGCCCCTGCCATTCATCTTTCACCTTATAATCATCCTGTACCTTCAACAGCTCATTGCTTAGGCTAGCGGGGAGCATGAGAGGTATTCTCTGCTTATAATGCGTCACGGCTTCCGCCCACAGCTGCCCGATAACATCATCTGTAAGGTCATCCCACAGGCTGTATTTCGGTGGGTTTACGCCAACTTGTACGGGCCAGTAGCGGCGTTCACCGGTGGCATCACGCAGGAACTCATCCTCGTTGGTCGTTGCAAAGAATATATTCTGCCTTAACCGGTGTACCTCATTCTTCCCGTAGGCTGGCCGGAAGTCATCAGAGGTCTTTGAGAGGAAATTCTTAATAGCCTCGACCTCGGCTTTCCTGAATCCTACCAGCTCGCCGATTTCGATGATGAACTTTCCGCGTAGATGGCTAGCTGCCTTCACCGGTTCATCGGGCGATGGCATGGACGATGAAAACCATTCCAGATTCACGGACATCTTCTCCAGCAGCGTAGACTTACCGCATCCCTGAGTACCGACTATAACGGTTATCTGGTCGAACTTCGTACCCGGCTCAAAGGCTCTGTACACCGCTGCGGTGAATGTTAGCCTCGTGAGCCATCGGTTCAGCTCTGTATCGGATGCGCCCAGGTAGTCTACGAAAAGCGTATCCAGCCGCGGTGTTCCGTCCCATACCAGCCCGTCCAGGTATTCCCTTACCGGGTGGTATGCGTTTTCCCGGCATACCGCGTCCATGGCATCCTCAATCTTTCCTCGTCCCTCTATGCCCCACGGTTTCCTGGATAGGAAGATGCGCAGATTGGCCTCGTCATCGTCACGGACGAATATCTCCCTGTCATCCTCCCGTCTCCATGGCGGCAGCCTCTTGAAGACGGGTCTTTCGTTGAAAGTGTCATAGGCGAAGCATCCTCTTAATGACGGGTCATTCTTTATAATTAGATATATATTGTCGTATGTGGCCAGGAATCCACCTTTCGCCCCGGGTTCAAGCGAATCTATCCAGCTTTCATCCTCTTCCCCCTCAGCGGTAATTATCCCTGCAAAATCATCCCCTGCAGAAGCTATTCGTTCTCTGTTCATCAGAGATATGGTATCTTTATCCTGCAGCGCAAACTCCTCCATGGCCTTGAAGGACGGGCGCTTGGATGTGTTTGTCTTGTCCTTCACATCGCTGTCCAGGTGGGAAAACTTCTCTATGCGTATTAGGTCAAAGGCATTGCACAGGATTTCGCAGGCAGGATCCGTTGAATGGTGCGAATAGCTGAAGGTGTTGTCGTAGATGACTACACCCCCGGCGGTGGTTCCGAGGGCGTATGTATAACGCCCTGGCACATCACAAGGGATATAGATGTCGGGCAGGAACTTATCAATGGCTTCTTCGATTGTGTAGGTACGGCAGAAAGCCCCGATGACTCCAGTCTTGGCCAGCGGGTCCTCCTGCGTCTTAGCTTTCTCGATGCTTAACTTGATATCCTTCAGTTCATCTGCCGGTCTCGGCCAGGAGGACGTATCCATCCAGTTGGTGTATGACGACAGCACTTCATCGGCACATAGCGCAGGCGCGTCCAGATACTGGAAGTAGAATTCCCCATCGGCGGCCGTAGAGGGCCAATACATCAGCCGTTCAGCCTGAAAGGTGGTACGGTCAAACAGATCAATGCCTATGCTGTCAGCTACCTTACGTCCGATAGCTTCATATTCATCCGTTGTCACATCCCGGTCCAACAAGATACACAACCGCAGTCTTGGCTTTTCCGGCGTGTGCTTATGTGTAGAATATACCAGTGAAGCGCAGTCATATAGCATACAGAAGGTGTCCCAGGTGTCCGCTTTTCCGAAGTCTATATCCAGCGTCAGCAGTCTTCTTGAAGCCACCTTGCCCCGCAGACGCCGCCCGCCGTTCAGTACGCCGCCTACGAATCCCCCCTTATCCTTAATCTCATCCTGCCGCACCTTTTTCTCGTGCATGTACACCTCTAATCTCTCGTCCGTGCGTATTGTGTTGGACACCTTACGCACGAATTCCCCCCACGTCCATTCCCGTGTTCTCCAGTTGGTATCATGGCGGCTGCGGCCAGTAGCCATATAGAAGGCCGCATCATATTTAAGTTCCATATCATTACTTTTTTGTTTCTAAATATCCGTTTTCAATCGCCCAGCACAGCATTTGATAACTGCACATGTTAATCCCAATTCATTTTCCTTCTCTTGTTTCTCTCGCTCTGTACCTCTGCCATACACATCTTGCACCATGACGCTTTCAGATGGTATTCCTTACCGTTCCGGCGGGCTATTCTATCGAAGAACCGGGATAATGGAAGCGCTCTACCGCAACGGGTGCACAGTTTACGCTCCACTCCGTCAACCACCACCCGGTTACGGGGTTTTCTCTTCACAACTTCACATGGTCCGCATTCGGCAGCGCCGTACCTCCGGCAATAGGCAAGGGAATGCTTGCCGCACTTGGCGAAGGAGGTGCAATCTGAACGGGGGATTGTCTGATGGATATTCATAATCAACCAATTTTAGTCTTTCAAATAATAGGGCGTCGTATATCCCGCCCCCTTTAGCGGCAGGTCCTTAGCCCATGGGATAGGCGTCTTGAATATATCTTCAATCTCTTCGAGTGTTTGAGAGCCATCTGCTTTCGCCTCTATGATAGTCTCGTCATGAACATGGAATACAACCGGATATCCGGCAGCTTCAAGACGCATCATCGTAACAGCTAAGCAATCACGGGCAATCCCCTGCACGATGTTCTCCACCAGCTTACCGCCATAGGTTTCTTGTGTTCCCCACTGCTTCGTGGTCTGGTTAAGCCCTTCATAAGTTATGCTTTCCTTGCCGAATCGGTTTGCGCCGATGGCGGGCTTAGGATAACACAGACAACGCCCGGATGGTAGTTTAATCATGAGCAGCCCCATGCGCTTGAAAAAGAGTAGCCCGTGAGTTTCCGAAGGTCCTCCCGTCTCGATTGCGGCGGTAGCAGCCCTCTCAACATCCGTCCAGAGTGATACAATAGCCGGATTAGCCTTGCGCCAGTGGTTGACAATCTCCGTCATCTCTGACTCACTCAGCCCCATTCTCTCCCCGCCCATGGTCTTCATTGCCCCTACTCCACCCTGATACCCTAACGCCAACTCGGCAATCTTGCCTTTCTGCCGTCTCGGGTCGGTCTTGGTTATCTCCTCAACCGGGACGTGGAACATCATAGAGGCAGAGGCTTCATAGATTTTCCCGTGAGTACGGAACACCTCCAGGCGCCACTGCTCACCCGCCAACCATGCGATGACACGCGCCTCGATAGCGCTAAAGTCACACACCATGAAGACATGCCCTTCCTTAGCGATGAAGGCTGTACGTATCAGTTGGGACAATGTGTCGGGAACGTTACCGTACATCATCTCCACCATATCCAGGTCCCCCTCCTTCACCAGCTGGCGTGCATAGTCCAGGTCAGGAAGGTGGTTCTGGGGCAGGTTCTGAACCTGCACCAACCGGCCAGCCCATCTTCCGGTTCTGTTAGCCCCGTAGAACTGCAGCAGGCCGCGCACCCGGCCATCAGCGCAGGCAGCCGTAGTCATAGCCTCATACTTCTTCGTTGATGTCTTGCCCATCTCGGCACGAATCTCCAGTACCCTTCTCACCGTATCATCGTCAGTAGCCTTCAGCATATCAGGGATATCTTTCTTCCCTAATGCCTTGACGGTGCTTCCAGTCTGTTCCCCCAGCCATGCCTTGAGCTGTGCTACGCTGTTCGGGTTTTCAAGCCCCGACAACTCGGCCGCCTCAACGGCCAGTCTGCCCTTATAGACATTATCCATATGGACGGCATGGTGCACGAAATCCATATCCAGCAATACGCCTCTGTCGTTGATACGTTGGTCAATCACATAAAGCTCATGTTCGGATGCGGGAATCTTGAATCCCAGTGTCTTTCTTCTGATCTCCTGCTCTACCTCAACATCTCTGACACAGTATCTTTTGAAGGTATCCCATTTGTCCGGCGCGTGTTCCGGCAGGTTTCTCGTCCGCCCGCCGTTGACCTTGGTAGGCTTGCACGGGCAGGAGAAATACTTGATGAGTGCTTTCCCCTCCGACATCTTCTGGTCCTCCAGATTCAGCACCTTTCCGGCTTGCGCCAGACTTAATGGCAGTCCGAGCATGGCGCACCGCACCATAGTGCACTCCCACTGTTCCGGCTTAAGATGGATACCGTAATACCGCCCGATACACGTACGTTCGAAAGATGCGTTAAATGCAGTTTTCAATACCGTCTCATCCGTCAGGGCGTCGAATATTCTCTCAGGCAGCTTTTCCCCCGATGCGAGGTCCACAATCCGCACGGGACCGTCATTGACGGAATACGCAAACAGAAGAACGGTAAAATCATCAGCTTCGGCATATCTGTATACCCCACATGAAGAAATGTCCTCGCTGCTGTAGGTCTCTATGTCTATTCCAAGCGTCTTGATAGGCTCACGGTCATTGGCGGCGGCCTGGCCATTCAGCCTGACGGCAATTTCAGTACATATAAGGGAAAAGCCCTTATGTAGCTTGACATTATACCTGATAACTACGGGGAACAACCCGATCAGCTCGCTCCAAGTCTCGAAAGTTTCCGGATAAGCGGTCGCGACCGTATTCAAATGCTGAAATTCGGATTCAGTACAATCCAGCCTGACAAATAGCTCTCCGGTATAAAAATTGTCCAGATACCTGGCCAGTACGAGAAACGCTTCGGTCAACTCGGCGCAGTCCTGCTCCGAGGCATCCTGCCGGTAGCGCCGGATAACCTCCGACGCCACTCCGGCAATCTGCTCTTTACTGATATTAGAATAGGTCATCTGTACCGTCATTGGAAGGTGCCTCGAAAGGCACGTCAATATCCGCAAAATCAGCCTCGGCGGTGGAGCGTCCTCCGAGCGGCTCGCCGTCCTTGGTCTTCATGAGATTGTTCAGACCGCAGGCAATCCCCTTGTTGCCGTTCGTATTGAACGCGTAGAAAGTTATGGAGGCATAGCCGTAGCATCCTGAATACAACTCGTCCTGGTCCGTAATCGGTTGACGGCGGGCATCGACGATACCGGGTTTCGTCCTGCAGTTCGCGTTGACAAAATAACAGCCCTTGTACGCTTCATCGTCGGGACGTTCGGCGTCGCCGTCACGCAGGGGATTCTTATAAGCCGCAGGTTTCTTTCCCCCGAACTTGCTGCCTATACCGGCATTGAGGGCATTCTGGATAGCCGCCTTAACCAGCCCGACTGACTTGGCATCCGATTTTGGGATGATGAGTGACACGCTGTATTTCTTTTCAGCCCCCTCGCCTATGGCAACGGGTTCCCATACATGCAGATAACTGAACCGTGCCGGTCCTACTATAACTTTTGTTTCTCTAAAATCGTTCATGACATCTAATCGTTTAATCGTTGATACTAATTTTTTCAAAATCCTTCTTCGCATCGTTCAGTTCCGGGCGCTTGTCCGATGCGGGAACAAGCGTCGGTTTCCCTTGCGGCTTGACAACCAGGCTGCCGAGTAAGGCAGCGAATGCCTTCTTGGTAATCAGTTTCTCCATACTGGTGATTGTCTTCAGCTTGGGAGGGTCGTAGATACTTTCCTTCTTGAACCCGTTGGCGATAAGGGTTTCGGCGACTTTCTCCTCATCGGAATAACGCCGTACACTACGCCCTTCCACCAATTTGAATCCGGGGATTGTTTTTCCGTCAAGAGCCGCCTGCAAGGCGAACTCCTCCACCGCATTGAGCCAGCTCTTTATGCCCTCAGCCCTGGTGAGAATATCAGCCAGCTCTCCATCGGAGAGTAAGGCGACATCGTCGAATTCATGCTCCGCCGCCTTCAGGTTCCGTTCGGCCAATGCCCGGCACTGCGCTTTCACCCGACAGAACTGGCAGTGTTTTCCCGGAACAAAGTCACCCTCCCCTTTGAAAGCGGACGCGGCTGCCGGTTTCAGGACATCCTCCCCCCAGGCCACCAAGTCATCAGCCGGCAGCTCATACTCGGATATGCTGTCAAGCCTCGGCTGATAGATAGTCATCCGTACCTTGTCAATGGCATACATGAACCCGAACATGTCGAGCGCCCCCAGGGCATACAGCATCATCTGCTTGTTCTCCACCGCGGATACCGGTACGCCTTTGCCGTATTTCAGGTCGATAATCTCCAACGTGCCGTCAGCCAATATAATGGCGTCATCGGTACCGAATCCCTCGGGCACATAGGCTGTCAGGTCTATCTTCTCCTCTATGCGCAGTACGGCGTCGGGAGTTACCCTTTTTGCCAGTTCGAACTTCTCTTGTACGAATTCCGCATACCCTCTTGCATATTCTTCCATTTCCTCCGAATAGAACTTCTCCGTCCGGAGCTTGGACAAGTGACTTTCGTCACTTCCTTTCAGGATGGCCTCGCCGAACTCATGTGCCAGAGAACCCTCCCGAGCAAAGTCCCCCGCCTTGTCAGGGAACCTCTCCTCAAGCCGCGCGGATGGGGTACATACCAGCCAACGACCGGCGGCGGACGGTGATAATACGGCATGGCTCATAGGGCGTTCAGTTTTTCTATGAATTCCCTGCGCTGCTCCTGATTCAGTTCAGGAATGCGCTTGACGCCGAAACCTTCCAGAATCCCGAACACCTTTTCCTTTCCGAACTCCTTGGTCTTCGGACCGACTATATCCCTCATCTGCTTGTCCGATATTTCGGATGTTTTCCCCTCCGTTGGGGCGGCGGCCGCGGGTTCCTTGACTGCCGGTACTGCCGGCGCCTGCGGTACCACAACGGCGGGAGGGAGTTCACGTACTTGCGGCATCGCACCGCCTATCGCTGTCGCCAGCGTGTTGACGCATCCCACCAGTGCGGGGGTAGCGTCAAGTCTCACATTCACATTAAAATCCATAATCATTTATCGTTTAAAGTAATACTCCTTTTTTCGCGAGCTCAATCCTTGACTCGAGATCCTTTATCCGGCCAGCCTTCCTGCAGAGCTCCCTGATATGTCTGGCGGCCTCAATTTTCGTATAAGTGCCATTCGCGAACTCCGACAGGGCCTTACGTGTGAAATCGAAGTTTTCCGACTCGTCCTCGAAGAGGTCAAAGGTTGTCACCAGTTCATGGTATATGCTCTCTATCAGGGCATCGGCGGCAAAATCACCGGAATTGAATACCAGCGCCCTGATCTCCTCCAATATCTCATCCCTTGTCTTGGCCAGCTCCTGCATCGAATAAGCCGCCTGGGAATACAAGTTCGGGTATATATGGCCCGTCTTGACAGTCTCTTTCATATTGGAAAGGGACGCAAGCAGGGAGCGTTCCCCGTCCGAAAGACGTATTTCCGTCGTTTTATGTGCATTTTTTTTATCTTCCATAATCCGTATACAATATTATATTAATGCGTCAATAACTGAGGGAGTCGTAGAATTCCCTGCGCTCCAGATATTCCTCCACGACATCCGAACGGGAGCCACCGCCGATACGGTCGTGGATGTACTGGTATTTCTCGAGGCTCATACCGGAAAGGACTTCGTCATTGTATTCCACGCGCCCTCCGTACACGCATCCCGCAACAACGGCCATTGCGAGGAGCGCCTTCAATGTGTATTCGGTAGTCTTGTTCATGCCAGCCCCTCCGCATTTCCGGTATCGACCGCGAACCGGAGCACGTCCGAGCCCCTGCACTCCCAACGTCCGAACCGTCCGTCCTCGATTCTCACATACCTTATCTTGTTCTCGGAGGCAAGACGCTCCAGCCGTCTGCGCCCACCGACCAGGGCCGAAGCCTGGGTCTTGGTGAAAGTCACCTTGTCGGCGGCCTTCATGATTTGTTGAAGTCTGTCCATGGCTATCTCAATTTAGATTGTCCCTTGTAGTCCAGTCCGAGCAGCGCCAGCAGACTGTCGAACCGGTTGTCATAGTAATAGGCTTTCTTCACGCCGTTCCATTGTCCGGAAACGCGCTTGTTCTCTCCGTACAGCAGCCCTCCTTCCATCAGGCAGTCGTTGCTGTCCATGAAGCCCTTTTCCTTCATCACTTTGTTGAATGCGTAAACCGGCATATACACCTTCCGGTCCGCGAGCGCCCTTGACGCCGCCACTGTCAGCCCGGTCTTCCCGACAAGGCTCTCCGTGTTTTTCCCGCTGATGACGAACTCCGCCAGCGCGCCTGCGCAGTCTATCAGCTGTACCTTCAGGTCCTGCACTCCGGATATGCCGAAATCGGCATTCAGCCGCCCGTTACTGTCCTTGAGCAGCTCGGTAATTCTGTCAAGGCACTTGCTCCTGATGTTCGCCAGGTTCATGGGCATCAGATTCGTTCTCTCCGTGTTCACCATATTTCTTTCTCTCCTCCTAAAAGAGAAAAGCTCCACTCCTTCATATCCCTGAAAGTGGCAGTTAGGATAATCCGGAATGAAGCTTTATCAAATGTCTTTTACTGCGGAACTGCCACGTAACCGCTGATTGTGCCGTAAAACATCGGGCATTGATTGGATAAATGAAAAGGACTGCCTATCTTTGCAGTTGTCAGACTTTAAGGATAGGGAATAGGGACGCTTCTCTAACCAGCCCTTTTCTGTAATCCGCTTGCAACGTTTTACGGATGCAAACATAAAGAGTATTCTCATAACACCAAAAGAAATTATGAGTATTCTCTTTAAATTTTTCATTTATTAACATAGTATACTATTAATATGGAAGAGTATCCTACTAAAAGACTTATGCAATATGCCGCATATAAAGGCATCTCTATAAGTGCATTTGAAAAATCAATAGGGAAGGCTCCTAGTTATCTCCGGAATTCAAAAGACATAACCTCGGCAGTTATGGACACGTTAAAGAAGAAGTATCCTGACTTATCTATAGACTGGCTCATTACGGGTAAGGGGTCTATGATTAACAATATTGTACGTCTTAATATAGACAAGGAAAAGGTACGGGGCATGCAGAATGTCCCGGACTACATAGAAATTCCGGAACAAGCGAAAGATATTATAGAAAGAGTTCTGCAAGGTACTTCCAAGGATTCAGACAACCCCGTTATGGTTGCCGAACCATCAACAAAATATGGAGAGAATGAAATTACTACGGTTTTAGACCGCATAAGGCAATTTATAGATGCTAAAAAATTGAGTGACAGAGCTTTCTCGGCATCCATAGGAGTTCCTTCTATGACTTTGAGCAGTATGTTTAAAAGGCATAGTGACCCAAGCGCTTTACTTATAGCCACTATCGTATCAGTATATCCTGATGTTTCGCCCGATTGGCTCTTATTAGGTAAAGGAGAAATGCTTAAATCGGTAACCCCTGCACCTGTTGGCAAAGCTAGTGAAGAGAAAGGCATACCCTACTACGCTGACCTTCCGGTAAGTGCCGGACAGCTTGATATATTCATGCAAGACGCGGAACCCACGGGCTGGGTGAACCTTCCGGGGGTGAGGTCAAAGGCACTCTTCCCCGTAGTTGGGTGTAGCATGAAGCCGGAAATCAATCCCGGAGATGTGGTGGGCATCGTACAGATGGAATCGTGGGAAATGGTGGACCCCGACAAGACCTATCTGATAATCACCAATGAGGACCGTATGATAAAGCATCTTGCCAGGGATGAAGAGGACGACACCATACTCTGGTGTATATCTCCCAATTATCCGAAATTCAAGATAAACAAGGATGACATAAAGTTCCTATACCGCATCTCCTTTTGCGGTAAATTAATGTAAAGACTAATTATGAATAGGAAATTGATTTATCACAGATAAATTATAAAGCGGATATACGAAGACGGAGAAAAGATTCGTTGCGTTTCCATCAACACGGACTATCCGGCATTCTCCATCCCTAAAGAGGATATATATTCAATGGCCTTAGTCATCGGGGCATTGAACATCTCCGAAATGTAGGACTTGTAAGGTTATAGTGTTATGACATCACCCCATTCACGCCGGACCTCCTCCGTTCTGTCGGGATTCCTATCGATAAAGTCACGAAGCATCGACGCGACTTCTTTTTTCCGGATAGGTTCTTCCTTTGGGGACGGCACCAATAGCTCGGATTTATACCCATGGCTAAAGTCGTTGACAATGCCGCCCGGTATATAGCCGCTCCATTCGCCCGTTATCTGATTATATAATTTCATGAACCATTGGATTTTAAAACAAAGATACCAAAAGAATCAGGTCTGGCTAACGATACTATCCGCTATTGTTGGGGCGGCGATGTCTTTTTTATTGCAAAAATTTCTGCAATAAAATAATCATTACAGTTACTGTGACGCTCGTGGAAATAGCCACCCATACAATAAGGCAATCAATAGACTTAATAAAGTCTTTTAAAGAATTAAAGAATTTCATTACTAATGAATTTAATGGATTATACAGACAACCGTACAAGTGTCGGACAATATGAGATGGAAGTCAGGCTATCAAGAAAATTCGGAATCCCTGCACCTACCACAAACCCATATTGTAATAAATGGACCACCCGAGTTGCCAAGCAAATCTCACGAATGCTGCAAAGATTAGAACAGAAAGAACAGCGGCGGGAATTCCGATGAATATAGCCAGCAATATTTTAAGTATCAATAAAATCATAACCCTAAAAAAAATAAAAAGATGAACGACGATTACCATTTAGAACAATCTACCTATTATGAATCCGAGTACATTTAGAATGATGAATGCATAGACCCAAAGGTTGTACTTGATATGCTTAAGTTCGCGGATTATTTCTTCTTCTGACATGACGATAGGGTTTTACGGTTCATACCGATAACCGTACAAGTGTCGGACAATATGAGAAAAGATAGTAACCAACATAATTATTAACCCAAGACACCGCCCCGCGGCAGTGGAAAAACAGTGGAAAAAGTGGCATACTGAAGGAAAAGAAAAGAAAAAACAACACATAATTGATTATAAATCAACATATTGCGCGTCACAAAGGCAAAAATTCGTAACGCGTAGGTCGCCAGTTCAAGTCTGGCTAGCGGCTCGATATTCAAGCACTGATTATCTGGAATAATCAGTGCTTTTTCTTTTCAAGAATCGTTAGAATAAAAAAACGCTCTTCTACCAATATATTTGCATAAAACATAATGCCCTTCCAAACAGTTTAATCCATAGCCGCATAATTATCCCAAAGCAAGTAAAGCAAGTTTAAAACAGCACCATCTGATTACAATGATAACTTGAAACATATAGGCACATTATTAAAAACATAATACACCTTATATTATACATAGTAATTCCCAATATTTGCGGCAACTTTTCAATAACCCGATTTTTCAATCTTAAATAAAGGATTGAGGTGATTGAAGAACACAAGCCAAAATCAAAAGGCTACCATAGGTTTCTATAACATACTATAAACAAATGAAAAGAATCAAATTATTTACAGCGGCTTTGCTGCTGGCGGCTATATCCGCAGGAAACGATGTGTGGGCGCTTTCCGATTCAAGAAAGAAAGACACGCGTCCGGTAGAATCACCCCAATTCTTCAGTGGAAACGCCAACCCGCTGTTGGATTTCATTTTTGTGGCCGACCCGACATCGGTGGAATACAACGGAAGGCTCTATGTGTATGGAACCAATGACACCCAGCAACTGGACAGTGTGGGAAAAGACGGCAAAAACACATACCAATACATCCCATTCACTGGTCATGCTGTCCACCGATGACATGGTAAATTGGACTTATCACGGACTGATTGACGTAAAGGCCCTCTCGCCATGGGGTATAGCCTCATGGGCGCCATCCATCGTATCGCGGGTGGAATCGGACGGTAAGACGTATGCTGGTGAGCCAGTTCACCCAAGGATTAGGCCACTGCAGGGCTCCTTTCGACCCGGGTGCCGTGATAGATGACGAAGGTACAGGATGGTTGTCATTCGGTGGAGGCGGAAAGGGGGAAGTCGGCACCGACTACATGCCCGCATTGTCCGCTTGGGCAAAGACCTGATTAGTCTGGACAGCGAGATAGTAGAGACAAAAGCTCCCTATCGTACATGACTTCGCACACGCCGCTCGACACCGACAACTGGCAGTATGTGGACAACTATTTCAAGAATCCCGGAGACTATTCATATGATAAGCACTACGCATTCGACCATCACTACAGATTCTCTCTGAAAAAAGCATGCTCCGACTATGTAGTTTCCAATAAAAAATGTATCTTGC
>ULUW01041576.1_pt1 | contig 25920 bp, 40 predicted proteins | sample 1959041 | NCBI WGS metagenome assembly ULUW01 (sample SAMEA4835775, study PRJEB28245) | human gut metagenome | biome: gut microbiome; material: fecal sample | place: Denmark | collected 2008
ATAGAAAAGGGGTGTGGGGGAAAACAAAAAAAGTGGGGAATATCCCCACTTGCTAATTATCATCAAACATTTTACCGAATCCGGTAAGAAGCCATCTTGCACTAATTCCATACTCCCTAACCATTGGGTAAAGCCATGAAACTTGAAACCATCCACGCTCTAAATCTTTTCTTTGGGCTATTAAGTTCCTACGGTCTATATCATGAAGTCTGCAATATGTATTAACACCTCTAATTTTCTTGCATTCGATGATTGCATCAAGAGCAGCATAGAAGCGTTCCATAATCTGTTTTGTTACTGGTGTGTTCATTCTGATTCAGTACTTGTTATTTTTGTCATATCTTCATTTAGGTACCATTTTTCTCTGAACAAAACCTTTGCGCCAACTCTATTGTTGGCTCTATATGTGTGTTCAACGTACCTCAATAATACTTTGTCTGGATTGTTGCCTTTGCTTTCGAGAAAATCTCTTAAACCTCCTAATTTGCTCCAAATAGAGTCAGAAGACCAATTTTGCTCTTTTGCTGTTTCTTTTAGAACTTCTACAGAATAGTCGTAAAGTGTTATTTCCTTTGGTTTTCCTAACTCAACACATTCGTAGCTTTTAGGGTCATTGAAATTTTCTTTGATATAATTATCTACGGCTTTTTCATATTCCTCTTTGCATGAGCACAAACAGAATAACGCAAAAATGATAGCAAATGTATATTTCATAGTCCAGCTCTTAATTGTTCAACATCTGATTTCAATTCACACAGTTCATCAGTAGGCAATCCTTTGATGTTTGCAGCCGTGATAGCCTTTCTGATTTCTCTCAACACATCCAAGCTCTTTTCTGAATTTACCCGGTAATTTCCGTTTGTTATAGCTTCTTTGAAAAGGTCTATAACCATTCTGTTATAATTTTCCATATCGTAACTTATTTAACTGACATACATAATAAAACTTTGTAAACTCCGTAAACATCTTGAAGCGAAACCTCAAATGGTGCATAAATAGGGTCTTGGTTGATAGAAACGCATTTAACATAGCCCTTTTGTTCTGACGGTACAAGAATCTTGATGATTGTACCATTGCAGGTGTCAAGAACATAAGCCTTTCCCCATTCTATGAATGCACGTTCATTAATTCTTTTGATGAATACCCGGCTCCCGTTTGGATATTCGGGCGACATACTATCTCCAGACACTTGCATAGCAAAGTCAACTCCTTTGATTGGTGAAACAGCCTTTTCGCAATCGCTATCTTTTACAGATACAACAAAATCATTAAGGCTTCCACCTTGAGCAGAAACAGGAAGAAGTAAAACAGTGGTTGCAGTTTCTTCCGGTTCTTGTGTCTTGTTAATAACGTTTCCTGTTTCGCTTAATAACATTTCACCTATTCCGTCCGTTAGCCATCTCTCGTTTAAATCCGGCAATAAAGACTTTAGTTTAGATGTAAAGTCTTTAGGTGTTTCGGTCTTATTGTTTATAACTTGAGAAAAGGAAGATTCATTGGTATATCCCATTTTTTTCCCTAAATCCTTTTGGCTTGATACTATTTTCGTGCGAATCATGTATCGAACTAAACTTTTGTATCTATCAATCTTATTCATAATCAGTCAAATGAATAATTTTCATAAAAATAAATCTAAATTCTTTATGGTTTTATTTGGCTCTTTATCCTAAAGTCTTTATATTTGCACTCGTAATACATAACGTGTTTGCGCAAATATACATAAATATGTTTGCAAAACACACTAATAGACTAATAAAATGGAGAATATAAGCAGATTTAGACAATTTTACAATGACTTGCCAGAGCGTAGCGTTTTGGCTCCAAAGGCTAACTTCATTCGTAAGATAGCCGATTTATGCTTGGTTACACCTCAGACTGTTAGAATGTGGCTGTACGGACAGCAAAAACCTGACTCTTTGAAGCGTTCAATTATCGCTAAAGAAACGGGTATTCCGGAAGATGAATTATTCAACGATTAATCAAAATGCAACACCGATTATGAAATTTGAAACCTTAATCAATCTTGTAGGCTCAATCCTATTTGGGCTTCTTGGAATGGTAGCATTCTTTGCTGCTTTGTTCTATTGCGCTTGGTGGCATGTTGTTACCGCTATAGGCTCTCTTGTACTCTCGTACACTCTTTTCAAGGATGATGAATATGGAATAGAAAGCGTACAGGCTTACTTTAAACGTATTAAAAGCAAATAATATGGCTATTACTTTGGAATTATATGAACTGAAAAACCTTTGTATGGAGATGGCAAGCTTGGGTGCTGCTAACTATGTTAAGCAAACAACTCCAGCAAAAGACCTCGTTTCTCAACGTGAAGCTTATAGGCTTTTTCAAGAATGCCGTGTTAAACGCTGGGTTAAAGATGGTAGGGTTTCAACACAAAGGGGTGGTAGTTCTATACGTTCTAAAGTTCTTTATTCACGTGCTGAACTTATGGCAGTTGATAAATCTGAAAAAATCAACACTCTAATAAACAAGTAATATGAGAACTATTAAATTGAAATCTCTTTCTCTTGTTAATTTCAAGGGAATTAGAAACCTCACAATTGACTTCAACGATGCGGAAACGTTAGTGTGTGGTGGCAATGGTGCTGGTAAGACTACTATTTTCGATTCTTTTTTGTGGTTGTTATTCGGTAAGGATAGTGCCGGACGTAGTGATTCAAACTTCAATATCAAGACTCTTGATGAAAACGGTATGCCTATTTTGCATTTGGAGCATTATGTAGCTGGTGTACTTAATGTAGATGGCAAAGATGTTAAATTACAACGTAGCTATGTAGAAAACTGGGTAAAACCTCGTGGAACCACGGAAGAAACGCTGCAAAATCACAAGACAGAGTTTTATTTGAATGATGTGAAGCTTAGCACGAAGAAAGAATACGATGCAGAAGTTTCATCCATCATACCGGAAGATATATTCCGCCTTATTACAAATCCATTCTATTTCACTTCTCTAAAGCCGGAATCACAAAAGGAAATATTGTTGGATATGGCAGGTAATGTTACTGATGATGAAGTGGCAAAAGGTAATGAAGATTACATAGAACTGTTATCTCAGCTTAACGGAAGAAGCTTACAGCAGTTTGCTAAGGAGGTGGCTGCAAAGAAGAGAGCTTGCAAGGATGAAATTGCTGTTATCCCGTCACAGATTGAAACGGCTAAAAAACTTATGCCAGAAGAAGAGGATTGGGTGGCTCTTGATGCAACTATGCAATCTTATAAGAATGAGTTGAAAAAGATTGATGATGCTTTGTCTGATAAGTCAAAGTTGAACGAACAGGAGTATCAAAGAAAGGCTAACTTGCAAAATGCTATTGGCAACAAAAAGCTTGAACTTTCCAAGATTGAGAATGAAATTCGCCAGCAAGCAGATAACGGGCGAAATAAGGCTCTTTTGGAATTAAAGGATATGGAGTATCAGTTGAATGCAGAAAACGTTAGATTGCGTAACGAAACAGCTAAAATTGATACATTAAAGCTAAGCATTGAATCAGACAAAGAAGCTCTATCTGTATTGCGTGGTGAATATGCTTCAATCTATAAAGAAACACTCGAATATCCTGATGGTGCATTCATTTGCCCGACCTGTAAAAGACCTCTTGAAGTTGATGATATTGAAGCGAAACAGCGTGAAATGCAAGCTAACTTCAATGAACGCAAGGCTGCAAGGCTTAAAGATAATCAAACTAAAGGTAAGGCAAGAAAACAGCAGATGGAAAGAAGAATGTCTGAATTGGATATGACGAATGCCTTAATTTCTGAAATAAAGTCAAATATTGAAAGAATGAATAGCAATATTGAGGCTAAGCGTGCATCCATTCCGGAATCTGTTAATGTAGAGTCCTTAATTTCTTCTGACCAAAGATGTATTGATTTGAAGAATGAAATTATTGAGCTAAACAATCAGCTAACTATGGAGGCTAAGCAAGTTGATTTATCAAGCTTGCAATCAAAGAAAGGTGAAATCAATGATAATGTACAGGCATTGATTAAAAGAATTGCTAAGCGTGAGCAAATTGAACGTGCAGAAACCGAAATAAAGCGACTTGAAGAAATGCGTATTGCAAATAATCAGAAGTTAGCAGACTTAGAGAAGCTTGAGTTTACAGCTCTTCAATTCCAAAAGGATAAGGATGCTGAGTTGATGAAGCGCATAAATGGAATGTTCAGCTTTGTATCATTCAGCTTTGTTGATACACAACTCAATGGGGGAGAAAAGCTTACTTGTGTTTGCACAGTTAATGGTGTCCCTTATCCAGACGTTAATAACGCAGGTAAATACAATGCTGGAATTGATATTATCAATGGAATTTGCAAAGCCAAGGGTGTGTATGCGCCAATATTCCTTGATAACAGAGAATCGGTTAACAGAATCATCCCTACGCAATCTCAAATAATTAATCTATGCGTAAGCAATGATAGTCAATTAGTAATCAAATAGCAACACTTAATTTGTAAGATTATGGTACAACAAACAGCCGTGGCGAAAGCTGCAAATGGTGCGGTAGCCACAAAAGAAAAACCTGTAGATGTGCTGAAAAGCATGTTGAACGCTGACAGCGTACAAGAGCAGTTCAAAAATGCACTTGGAAAGAACTCTGCTACATTCGTAGCATCTATTATTGACCTGTATAATGGTGATACCTCATTACAGCAATGCAAGGCAAGTTCTGTAGTGGCGGAAGCACTGAAAGCAGCAGTTCTGCATCTTCCTATCAACAAAGCTTTGGGATATGCTTTTATCATTCCTTTTAAGAATAGTAAGAAAGATGAAAAGGGCAATTGGGTTAAGGTATATGAACCTGTATTTCAGATAGGCTACAAAGGTATAATCCAGCTTGCTATGCGTACCGGACAATACAGAACATTGAACGCTGATGTAGTCTATGAGGGTGAAATTCGCAAAGTAAACAAACTGACTGGAGAAATATCTTTCGATGGAGATAAGAAGTCTGATAAGATTGTAGGTTACTTCTGTTATTTTGAGCTTCTGAACGGATTCAGTAAGACATTGTATATGACTGTTGAACAAATGGCTGCACATGCAAAGCGTTACAGCAAGGCTATAGCTAATAACAAGGAAGTAACTACGGAAACTCTTATGACTCTTGCAAGTTTGCCATTTATGGCTGATAGCAAGGAAGTTGGTTGGACTGGTAATTTTCACGGGATGGCAATCAAGACTGTTATACGTAATTTACTTGGTAAATACGGCTATCTGTCTATTGAAATGCAGAATGCTTTTAGTGATGATTACGATGGTGAAGAAAATTCTGGGCAACGTGAATCTTTGAAAAGTGAATTTGCGAACAAACAGATGATTGATGCAGAAACAGTTGATTATGAAGATGTGAGCAAAGAAAATAATAATGAGGATATAAACCCCGATTATTAGTGTATGGAACTGAAAGTATTAGGCTCAAGCAGCAAGGGTAATTGCTACATTCTTGATAGCGGAAATGAAGCATTGATTATTGAAGCTGGTGTTAGATTCATGGAAGTAAAGAAAGCACTTGGATTCAATATCAGAAAGGTTGCTGGATGCTTGATTACTCACAGACACAATGACCATGCAAAGTATATTAAGGATATGGTAGCAAATGGGTTTCATACACTTGCACTGGATGATGTTTGGTCTGCTAAAGGTGTTATGGATTCTCGTTCTATCGTAATAGAGCCGGGTAAGGGCTATAAGTTAGGCAAATTCAAAGTATTGCCTTTCCCGGCTTGCCATGATGTGCCTTGTGTTGGCTACTTGATAGACCATCCTGATTGTGGCAGGATATTTTTCCTTACTGATAGCTATATGTGTGAATACCGATTCAAAGGTATTAATCATGTATTTGTGGAATGTAATTATTCAGATGAACAGCTATTTAGGGCTATCAGTCAAGGAAAAACGCTTAAATCGCAGCGTGAAAGGTTATTAACCTCGCACATGGAATTATCAACATGTAAGGAGCTGCTAAGTGAAAATGATTTATCTAAAGTGTCTGAAATAGTATTATTGCATTTATCTGAGCATAATAGTGATGAGCCTCATTTTGTAAGGGAAATAGAAAGATGTACCGGAAAGGTGGTATATGCTGCAAAACCGGGTCTTTCTTTGGATTTGTACAAGTTGTAAGTTATGGCAAAATTTCTGATTAACAAGATAAACGGATTATTCGATTTAAAGCCAGTGTATGATTGGCTCAAGCAAGTAGGTGATGGATTATACAAGCTTGAAACGTCTAAGGTTAGAAAGCCTCGTTCTAATGACCAAAACGGATGGTTGTGGAGTTGTATATATCCTATTCTTCTGGATGCACTTGTTGATGCTGGTTGGGAATTTGTTTCGGTTAATCAGGTGCATGAGTTTTTTAAGAATCGCATAACCACTCAAGACGTTATTAACCATGATACGGGTGAAATAGTATCATTTCCGCAATCAACGGCTGATATGAATACAGTACAGTTTTCAACGTATTGTGAAAAGTTAAGGGAATATGGCAGGGAGTTTTTGAATGTGGAGATTCCTGACCCGGATAAATACTGGAGGACATATGAAAAGAATACCTAACAGCGTGGTATCTGAACTAATACGTTTGGTGCCTATCCTTATTGAGAATATTCCACCCGGACAAAGTACGAGAGTGGATAATGCTATAAGACTAACAAAGAAATTAATCAAGAAACTAAAGAATTTGAAAGATGAAAACGATTGAAGTAACAGAAAAAGAAGTAAAGGCTGCATTTGATGTAGCTAAAACTGAGGAAATGAAGAATGTGCTTAAAGCTCTTTTCTGCAAGGATGAAGAGGGTAAACCTAACTTGGATGATTACACCACCATCAAAACTTATGAAGATGCGTGTGAAGCATTAGGCGAAGAGCCGTTACCTTACGAACCAAATCCAATCATGACATTGTATGGCGTGGATTATGAAGTGCCACCTCACATTATCGCTCTGATGAAACTCGAAACTATCAGCCGTGCGCTGTGGGGAAAAGATTGGATGCCGGAGCCGGATGCATCCGGCTCAAAATTGTTTTATTACCCCGTTTTTGCACTATATACTAAATCCGAGATTGATAACATGGATGAAGATGAACGTGGGGGCTTGTTGTCTGCGACTGCGAATCATGGTGCGTCTGCGGGCTTCGGTTGTCTGAGCCCGAGTAATCGTTCCTCGCTTGCGTCTGCGGCCCATGGGTTCCGCTTGTGCCAAGAGGATTCTGAAAAAGCAAAATATTTCGGCAAACAGTTCTTGGAGCTGTGGGCGGAATATTTGAAGTTTGGATTTGAGGTTGGAGAAAGGCTGCACTAAAGTGTGTTTGTCGAACAATTATAAACTAAAAATTTAGTAAGATGGAAGAATTAATGTTGTCGTCAACACCGCTTGAACAGCGTGAGCAGATTCTGCGTGATAGCTGTGATAAGGTGGTTGAAAAAAGCTACACTCGTAGATTTGAACAGGGAACTATCAATGAAAGACGTGCTGAGCTTGCTAATGTAATGATTCAGATTAACGACTTGGAAAATGAATTATCTGAAATTAAGGCTCAATTTAAAGGAAAAATCAAGCCTCTTATTGAGCGTCTGTCAAAGATTCGCAATGAATTGAAAGTTGGAGGGGAATGGGTTACTACTGAATGCTACGAATTTTGCGATGATGAAGCAAGAAGAGTTGGGGTTTATAATCCTGAGGGATATTTGATAGAAGAGCGTCCAATGACCCAAGATGAACGTCAGAAGACAGTTTTCCGTGCAATTAGAAGTACTGGAACTGAGGGATAAAAGAATATCATTAATCACTAATTAATTAGAAGTATGGAAAATCAAGAAAAAACGTTGTGCATCAACATTGATAATTACACAGGTGAAAAGCCTATTGAAGTTATCCAGCGTATTGGAACTGCTGCAAAAGCTACTGAATCTTTACCTACTAAGGAGCCGGAAAAGATTTCTACTGTAGGTGTTATTACAACACCGCTGGATTGGCTTAGCAAACGTGTTGATACTATCGACCAGAAGAAAGCTAATATCAAGGTTGACCGTGAAAAAATGAGCATTACGCTAACCATCAACGAAGATGATTTTTATAACAAGAACACATTCGTTGGTAAGGTTGAATACTCTGAAATTTTTGAAAAGTTTGGTATCAACGATGGAGAAAAAGGTTGGATTCCTGCTAAGCTGGGACAATTCTTGAGATTGAATCGTGGTGTATTTGAAAGTAAAGAGGATTGTATGGTTCTCGTTTCTGCATTAAAGAATTTCACCGCAAATGCAAAGACTGAGATTCAAAAACAGCGTGACCCGTCCGGTTCTATGGCAGAGGTTTACCGTTCACAGGTTGAAAGCAATTTGCCTAAGAGTTTCGTTGTGAATGTAGCTATATTCAAAGGAACTGCAAAAACTCCTATCGAAGTAGAATTTGACCACTATCTCAAAGATGGTGATGTGTTCTTGCAACTTGTTTCACCCGGTGCCAACGAGCTTACAGAAGATTATCGTGATAAGTGCATTGATGATGTACTTGATGGCATCCGTGAGATTGCTCCAGATATTGCAATTATGGAGTTGTAATATAGCTATTGGTGGGGGGATTCCCCCACCTTAACCAAACTGGAATAGATATGAAAGAAATAATAGTTGATAAGTTTTTTGAATGGGCATTAGCCAACAAAAGCGAATACAAGCCTACTGTATCGGCACTCTATTTCTTTTTGGTGATGGTTTACAGCAAATTGGGCTATCCTAAAGAGTTTTCTGTTTCAGCTAAGGAATGTATGGAGGGTATGGGTGTATCAAGCTATAATACATACAAGAATGCGTTTAGTACGCTAATTAAACATTCTTTGATTAGCGTTACATCTTATTCTTCCAATCAATACCAAGGTAACTTGATAAGTATGATGGGGGTTGATATTATAGTTCCAGATAAACAAGAAAAGATAGAAACAGTTTCTTCTATTCCAGTTGTTCAACCTAAACCTAATAATGATTTAGATATGTTTGGAAGCGAAACACCGCCACCTTTGACAGAAGTACAAAAGAAGAAATCAGAAAAGGCAAAAAAATACAAGTATGGTGAATTTGTAACTCTTACAAGGGATGAATACGCTAAGCTTTGCGAAGAGTATTCCGAGGATGCTGCAAAGCGTATGATTGAAATTCTTGATAATTACAAAGGAAGTAAAGGGAAAACCTATAAATCTGATTACAGGGCTATTCTTAATTGGGTAGTTAGTAGATATAACGAAGAAATACAGAAACATGGAATTGAACGGAAAGCAATTAACGGAGGAGGAGGCTCTTCGGGTAATACGGGATATACAACAGCAGAGATACCGTTTGAGTCAGGAAGCAGCAACAGCGGCAGTACAAAACCACCGAAAGACTATTCTGAGAGGTTTTAAGTACGACCTTGAAGATGAAAAAGAATATGAATTGCACTCACGAATGATTAAATACATTGGTGATACTCTTATGTTGCGTGAGTTCTCAAGTTTCCAGATAGACGAACATAACAAAGACGTACTTAGGTTCCTAACGTATTATTTCAATGGCTGCAAGCTTGCGGAAAGCGTATTCCCTAATGAGAATTACAAGATTCATAAAAATCTATTGATAATAGGGAATCCGGGTACTGGTAAGACGATGCTTATGCAGATTTTTTCAGAGTATCTTAAAGCAACAAAGAATGAAAACTATTTTGCTAATATTAGTGTAACTCAGCTTATGAACTATTATAAGATTCATGGGCATATTGATAAGTACACATATAACGAGCAAATTAATGATAAATCTTTTGATGGTTCTCCAATCAATGTATGTATGAACGACCTTGGTCTAATAACAGAGCAACAAAAGTCGTTTGGCACCGTGCTATCACAAGTGACAGATGAATTTCTATTTGCACGTTATGAGATTTATCAGCAATCTGGAAAGCGTTATCATATCACTTCCAATCTCAATGTAAAGGATTTGAAAGAACGATTTGAAGAGAGATTGATTGATAGATTTAAGTCTTTCAATGTGATTGAATTAAAGGGAGCAAGCAGAAGAAGATGATAAAAAACAAATAATTAACGATTATGCAACACCGCAATATTATTAAGAAGAAAGTTGTAATGACTTTATGCCGGATATTCCCTGTTACTCATCCAAGAGCTAAGGAATGCACAGGATTTGAAGAAAAGGTAAAAGCTGGGAGCAAGATACACACCATCCGGTATAATGCTAACAATGTCTGGAAAGCAAGATACAATGATATTAAGTCTTCCAAGAAATATCTTTCAGTCCGTGAATGGACTGGAAGACCTTACAATTCAGAACAGAGAGAGTTGTTCCGGTTTGATAAGATAGGACTGCAGAGCATAACCATGACTTACGATAGCAACGATTCAGAGCCTCAAGTGTGGATAGATGATAAGAAAGTTCCAGTTGAGGAAGTTGCAAAGAATGACGGTCTAAGTGTTGATGATTTCATTTCATGGTTCTTTGCAAAGGATAATGTTTTTGAGGGTGTAATTATTCATTTTACTAACTATAGGTACTGATGGATATTAAAGGTAAAGTGCATTGTTTCTTTGAACAGTCTGGAACTTTTAAGAATGAGTTTATAAAGCTGGGTATTCATGCAGAAGATTACGATATTCAGAATAATTTCGGTGAAACAAATCATACGAACGACTTATTTAATGAGATAGAAAGTGCCTATGATGGTTTACCAAGTATATTTGATTCGATTACTAAGGATGATTTGATAATGGCATTCTTCCCTTGTATATATTTTAGTGCATTAAGTCAGATGAATTTCAGCTTTGGATGTGTAAATTATAAGAAACTTAGCATTAAAGAAAAGACTGATAAGATTTTGGAGCGTTCTGAAAATAGAGAGTATTTTTTTAGAATGGCAGTTAAGATGGTATCGGTAGTACAACAAAAGGGATTACGTATGATTATGGAAAATCCTTGGAGTGAACAAACTTTTTTAAAAGCAAATTTTATTACCCCCCCCCCACAATTGTAGATAAGAATAGAATGAAAAGGGGTGATTATTTTGTGAAGCCTACAGCTTATTGGTTTTTTGGATGTACACCTACTTATGGTTGTTCTTATCAGTACGATAAGTCTAATCAAAAGAAAATAATAATGAACTGCAAAAAAGGCTATCAAGCTGGTATATGTAGCGAAGAAAGGTCTATGATTAGTCCTGATTATGCAAGAAACTTTATTTGTGATTTTATCATAGGGAAAACGCAAAAGCATTCTCATCTTACGCTTTTTTAATTTGATATTTGGCTAATAAGTTATGAATATGGAAACAAATAAAACAAAAAATACAGACCTGTTTCTTATTGACCCAAGAAACATTGTTGTCGTCGATGGGTTCAATGTAAGACGTGACTTTGATTTAGATGAATTGAAAGAGCAAATCAAGGCAAAGGGTGTACTGAACCCTATTACGGTTATAGCATTCAAGGATGAATCAGGGAATGAAAAGTATAAGCTTGTGGATGGTGAACGTAGGTACCGTGCAACAATGCTTGCTATTAATGAGGGTAATGATATAAAATATATTCCGGCTATTAAGGCTCGTAGGGATGTTTCTACAGAAGAATTGTACATTCAGCAGATGATGCGTAATGAGGGTAAGAAGTTTACCGAATATGAATGTGCAATCATGTTCCAGCGATTCAAAGATGAATTTGGATATAGCCAATTGGAGATTGCTGATAAGTTCAAGAAAAGCCCGGCATTCGTTAGCAAGTGTCTTTCATTGCTTGATTTACCACAGTATATACAGGATAGGATTGTAAGAGGTGAAATGTCGGTTAAGGCAGCTAAGGAAATTGTTTCAAACTACGATGGCGAGGATGAACAGGTAAAGGCTGCAAAGTCGGCAGTTAAGAGTGCTCAAGATTCTGGACGAACAACAGCTACCAATAAAGAGGTACTAAATTCACTACGTGAATCAAAGGAGGCTAAGGCTGTATCTGAGGCTTTGAGAAAGGTTTGGGCATACATGGATGGAAAATCCATTGTTGATATAGAGAAAGTAGCAAATTTGCTTGATAAATATGGAAATATAAGTCAAGCTATAAGAGAATATAAGAAAGAATTATGAGTAAAACAAAGTTGTATTATCTGATTTTAATAGCAATTTATTTCATGTTAGAGTGAAAGGAGTATTTATATGAAGAAAAAGTTGATGATAAGATTTGTTACAGACCTAATAGACGGGTTTAGCCAACAAGATAAACGTAAGCATCTATATGTTGGATTCGCTATTTCATTTGTAGTTGGAGTAATTTTAAATCCTATGTATAGTGGATATTTGGGATGTGTGGCTGCTTCATTGAAAGAATGGTATGATTCTAAGGGATATGGGCAAGTCGAAGCAATGGATGTGATATTTACTCAAATTGGTGCTGCATTAGGAATGGCAGCAGCCTATTGTGTTAGATTATTATTCTGAATGTTATGAAACTACGAAAGATGAAAAAACAAATTCCGGCTGATTTTAAACGGGAGTTGTATAAACAATACAAGGCTAACATGGGTCTATTTGGTAAACCTATTATGCCATACAACAAGTGGCTTGTAGAAGTATTAAAAAGTAAGAACACATGAAAACATTAAGCTTTGATGTGATGCTTGGTGAAAGATTCGTATGTACACTTGAGTATAAGTATTGCCCTGCATTTAGGTTGACTGTAGAAGAACTTGAACAGTTCGTTATCAAGAAAAGACCAACATTGAGAAATAAGAGATTTACAATAGCAATAAACAATTAACAAACAGCATTATGGAATTAAACGAATATCAGAAATTAGCACTGCAAACAGCGGTTTATCCGGCAGAGTATAAAATCCTCTATCCAGCACTTGGAATGAATGGAGAAGCTGGAGAAGTAGCCGATAAGGTAAAGAAAGTTATCCGTGACACTATCGTCTTGAAAGATTGCAATGGAACTATTGTGCTTCCGAAAGATAAGAGCATTGAACTTGCTAAGGAAGTAGGTGATGTTCTTTGGTATTGCGCTACGTTAGCAAAGGATTTGGGTTTTTCTCTTGAAGAGATTGCTCAGATGAATGTTGATAAGCTTCAATCAAGACAAAACCGTGGCAAATTAGGTGGTTCAGGTGATAATAGATAATGCTATGGTAAGGATTCCAAGGAAATTAAAAAAGGATATGATAAAGACTGCTGGAAGAGCATTCTTTATTGAACTATTGAATCATGTTAGAGTGTGTGAAAAAATGTATGGGTTTACGCCCGAAATTAAAATAAGAAAAGTATGGAAGAAGCATTAAAAGAAAAGTTGGCTAAGGCTAACGCTGAGAACAAAGGTGTTTTAGTTTTCCCTGATTATTTCAGAAAGAAAAAGGATAAGATTAATCCGGAATTGTTTAAGATGCTGGAAGCAACAGCAAAAAGTGATTTTACTCACGCTGATTTATTTGGTGTATATAAGACTGGTACGTTCTTATACAAGAATTGTGTTGTTACCGTTATGCGCAATGATGGTCTTTGGTCTTTGCATATAATGGCTGATAATGCTCCAGTTGGTTTGCCTGTCATTAAGGAAATCAGATACAAGTACATTCCAGATAATGTAATGATGGCTAAAGTATTCGGAAGCCGTGACTACAATAAAGGTATAAAAGGTGTTATTCTGTACGAGATTCCAACAGGTGAAAAAGATAATGATACGGAGGGCTTTTAGTTATGGTATGGAAATCAGTAAAAGGCTATGAGGGGTTATATGAAGTTTCTGATAAAGGAGATATTCGCTCCTTACCAAAAATCTGTAGGAAGATGGAGGGAAAGGAACTGAAAGATTATCTTTATCAGGGGAAAATCCTGAAACCATCTATGGACTGGAAAGGCTATCTAAAGGTAAAGCTATACAAAGATGGTGTAGGAAAAGTAAAATTTGTTCATAGGATTGTATTAGAATCATTTATTGGAAATCCAAAAGAATTACCTCAAATCAATCACAAGAATGAGGATAAGACCGATAACTCACTGCACAACCTTGAATGGTGTTCAGCTTCATACAATGTCAATTATGGCACAAGAAATAATAATCTTGAAAAACCAATAAGACAGATGTCTAAGGATGGAAAAGTGATTGATGAATTTAAGTCAGTGAGTGAGGCAGCAAAGCATACTGGTTTACATCAATCTTTGATTAGTCAGTGTTGTGTTGGTAAAAGAAAAACAACAGGAGGGTACCGATGGCAATTTTTATAGGTATTGATACAGGTACACATACAGGGTTTGCTGTATGGGATAACCGGAAAAGGACGCTGATTGATGTAACATCTTTACCTATCCACAAGGCTATGGAAAGGGTTAAGGCTTATGCTGAACTTGAAAAGAGTGGTGGAGAGCATGTTGTTGTAAGGGTTGAAGACCCAAGACAAAGAACGTGGTTTGGAACCGAAAGGATGAGCCGTGAAGAGGAACGTAAGAAACTGCAAGGTGTTGGTTCTGTAAAACGTGATGCCTCCATTTGGGATGATTATCTTAAAGATTTGGGTGTTCAATACGAAATGGTTGCTCCAAGATATAATATAACCAAAGTAAATGCAGAAAGATTCAAAGCATTTACCGGGTGGAGTAAGAAAACTAACGAGCATGGACGTGACGCAGCAGGGCTTGTATTGGGATTCTAATGTAATTTTTGTGTCTAAGAATGTGTTTGATAAACACATATTTTGTATATTTGCATTATTAACCAAGTAAATTAAATCATGGAAATTGTTCTTTGTGTATTACTCGTTACTTTATTTGTGCTATTCCTTGCATGTGGTGGCAGAGAAATGATTGGTGAAACCTTAATGAAGCTTTTCCCAAAGAAGAATTTAGGGGATTCTAAAGGTGTTCACATCTATCTTGATGGCGAATATAACCGAACAGCTTCTATTAGTAGTGTTTCCGGTGATATATTGCGTATCTATGGTAATGTTCCATTGCCTATTAATTACAGAGGTCGTTTCTACGCTACAGGCATTGACCGCAACGATGGAAGCAAACTTGTATATGTTGCATGCCACAATCATTACAAATTTGTCCGTGTGGCAGAACTGATTCGTGTTGTATTCAACGTGTGCAATGATGAAGAGCAGCTACAGGATGATGAACACAAGGATTCTGAAACTGAGATTGAAGAAAAGGAGGTTGAAGATGAAGTGTGAAGAAGTAAAATACAGGAGTCCACAAGAACTTTTTCCGTGCCCTGAAAATCCCCGTACTATTACAAAGGCTCAATTTCAAAAACTCGTTGATAGTATCAAGTGTAATGGCTTCTATCCTCATAGAGCATTAGCACTTGAAGAACGTGATGGAAAACTTTATGTTCTGGACGGGAACCAACGGTTGAAAGCTGCAAAGAAGCTGAAACTTGAATCTGTCCCCACTAACTTGTATTCTGAACTGACTGATGAAGAAAGAACGGAGCTTATTTTGCGTGGGAATATAAATAACGGGGAATGGGATTTTGACGAACTGAGGGTTAATGAAATTTGGCAAAACACAGACTTTGATTTTATAGGTCTTGAGTTCCCAGAAGAAAAAGAGGAAACAAAACCGAATAAAAAAGGAGCTGTAGAAGATGAGAGTGAGGAAGAATCAGAAGATGAAGAAGATTTAAATGATGAAGATGATGAAGTTAACGAAAAGGAGGCTTTCTATCGTTCTATGTTTAAAGATGTTCTTTATGATTCTGACAATGAATTTGAAATTCCGAATCTGCTACTTGAACAACAAGCCGGAAAACTGGAGTTGCCATTGAATCCGTGGGGTGCCAATAGCCGACTGAGAAAGGACGTTGCAACGTATCATTTTTACGTTGATGATTACAGGTTTGAAGCTTTGTTTAAAGACCCTATCAACTTGCTTACAAGTGGCTGCAAGGCTGTTGTTGAACCAAATTGTAGTTGTCACGACCAAACACCTATAGCATGGGGTATTCAGCTTATCTATAAGAAAAGATGGCTTTCCCGGTACTTGCAAGAGTGTGGTATCAAAGTATATGCTGACTTGAATGTTTCTCATAAATTTATTGAATACAACAAGATGGGCATTCCAAAGGGGTATAATGCCTTTTTTACCCGTGGTCTTGATGGATGGATGGAAAGCTTGAAGTCTGATTTGCAAGTTGCACAAGAAATAAGCGGATTGAAGAAGCCTAATCTGATTGTTTACGGGGGTGGGGAAGAAATAAAGAAGTTTTGCCGTGAGCATGGGCTTTTATATGTAACTGATTTTATTAACGCTAAAAAGATATAATCATGGGAAGAAATTCAGGAGGTACACCGGGAGGAGCGCAAGGCAAAGATGGTGACAGTACGTACAAGGGAAGCATTAAGAATGTAGAACCTTTGGTTAAAATGAAAGACCCACAAATGTATAAGGCTACCAAACAAGCTATATCACGCTTTCATTCTGTAATGGGTGTTCGTGAAAGGAGTATCAAGCTTGCTGATTTAAGTGGTCCAATAATGGGTATATCCGGTAAAGATGGCATATTCTTGAATAAGAAATACTACAATAAAGGATATAAAAAGATGGTTCAGATTGAAAAGAAAGATTATAAATCTGGATTTTCAACCAAAACCAATAAACCACAAGCTCATACCGTAACACACGAGTTGGCGCATTCTTTGTGGAGTACAGGTAAGACAGGAGCAAATCATAAAGCTGCAGGAAATGAAATACGTAAGTTGTACAGCTCATGGAAAAAAGACAAAAAGAAGTCTGGGTATGGAGAATATGCTAAAACCAATATTGATGAATTTTGGGCTGAAACAGTAACAAAAGCCGTGCATGGTAAGGCAGATAAATATACAATGGCTGTAAAGAACATTGCTAAAAAATACAAACTTTGACTATTTTTGCAACAAACTTAAATATGTTGAATATGGAAAAGATAGAATTAAATGAAAGAGAAATCAAGGTTATCAAACAGCATCTGAATGGTAATTTTGACCGTGTTTTTGCTCCTGATGAAGATAAAGAAGCTCTTATGGGAGTCATAAAAAAAGCGGAAGAGCTTGATGAGGAATTGGGATATGAGGAATATGATGATATGATTTTGTGGTATTGGAACAAGTATAAAGCTCAAGAGGGTATTAGTAAATAATTAACCGGGTGAATAGAAAACGGACGGTGTAATGCTATCCGTTTTTTATTTACCCTTATGTGTGTTTGATAAGCACATTGAATAAAATCGGCTTATAAACGGCTTATGGCGAACATGAATATTGCCAATGAGGGCAAAGAAACAAGATTCACAAGTGATAACCAACCTAAGAATAGAGGTCGGAAGCCATCCGTGTATAAGTACATCAAATCCCTTACAGGGAAAAAAATTGAGCCGGAAATGAGCAGGGAAGATTATTACAAGGTTATCCGCTTCCTAATGGAGTCCAGCCCGGAAGAGTTGAAAAGACTTGTGAAAAACTCTGATGGTTCTCCAAATGAGAAAACACCTGTTTGGGTTCTGAATGTTGTTTCGGCTATCAATGCTGATATTCGCTATGGCAGAACTTCAACTGTTGAAATGCTGTTTGACCGGATATTTGGAAAGGCTACACAGGTGATTGATAGCGAGGTTAACGCTTCTGTTACCAACAATGGAATAGACCTATCGGCATTATCAACCGAGGAACTACTACAGTATAACAATCTACTTGAGAAAATGAAGTCTGGCGGTAATGGCACGAAGTAAAGACATAGTAATACCTATCCAGCTTGCAGTAAAAATTGAGCTGTTTAAGCGTGGTTGCTTTGACTTTATAACAGTCAAGGATGGGTTAAAGCACGAGAAGCAAGAAAAAGCTTTGGAGGTGCTTTGCGACAATGAACACGTTGAATTGCTGTATGGTGGTGCTGCTGGCGGTGCTAAGTCTTGGACTGGTGCTGCTTGGTTGCTTTTTATGTGTCTTGTCTATCCGGGGTCTAAATGGTTTATAGGACGTGCCGAACTGAAACGTATTACACAGTCAACCCTTATCACTTTTTACAAGGTTTGCAAGCAATATGGAGTAAGTGATGATATGTATAAATTCAACGGGCAATACAATTTTATAGAGTTTTTCAATGGTTCACGTATTGACTTGCTGGATTTGCAATATAAGCCGTCAGACCCTTTGTATGAAAGATATGGTTCTGTTGAATTTACAGGTGGATGGATTGAAGAGGGTGGAGAAGTTAACTTTGGTGCTTATGATACTCTAAAGACACGTATAGGCAGACATTTGAATGTAGAACTTGGTATAAGGAGAAAACTATTCATTACCTGTAACCCCAAAAAGAACTGGATGTATGATACATTTTATAAGCCATCTGTTACAGGTGTCCTTTCCGATTACATGTATTATCTTGCTTGTTTGGTGCAGGAGAATCCATTTATAGACCCTGATTATATAGAGGGGTTGAAAACCACAAAAGATAAAGTTAAGTTTGAACGATTGTTCAAGGGTAATTGGGAGTATGACGATAACCCAAATGCGCTTTGTTCTCATGATGATATATGTGCTATATTCGGAAATAAGATTTCAGTAAAAACCGGAACAAACTATATAACTGGAGATATTGCCCGTTTTGGAGCAGACTACGCACGTTTGGCGGTTTGGGATGGTTGGCATATCATAGACCTAAAATGTTTCCCTGTATCAAAGACAACAGATATACAAACGTGGATTCAATCCAAACAGAAGCGTTACAGAATCCCAAATCACAGGTGCATAGTTGATGAAGATGGTGTAGGCGGTGGAGTGGTGGATAATTGCGATATACAAGGATTCGTAAATAACTCAACACCATTTGCTGGGGAAAACTATCAGAATTTACAGACGCAATGCGGTTACAAGCTTGCCGAGCACATTAACGCTAATGAGGTAGGGATTGATGAGGATTTGGTAAGCCAATCTGAAAGGGAGCAGATTATTAGAGAACTTGAACAACTGCAAACATGGAAAGCTGATTCGGATTCTAAGTTAAAGCTAAAGCCAAAGGAGCAGATTAAAGAAGATATTGGTTGTTCTCCTGACTGGAGAGATATGTTCCTTATGCGTTCTTGGTTTGATTATAATGAGTACGATATACCGGATGATATAGAAAGAAGATTAGGAATAAGTGCTTAAAATTTTAATGTTATGGGACTGTTTAATGTAATTTCAAATGAGGTTAAGGCTGCTATTGGCTATCAGCAAGGTTTTTCCGAGCTGATGGATTCCAAAGATGTTACACGTGCAATTTCTATGATGCGTGACCATTCACCGGAAGCTGCTGATAATTTGCGTAAATACGAAGTGGAAACGCATGAGGTGATGGATAGAAAAGACCGTGCTGTTTATGATAAGAAAGGTAATTTTCTCCGCTGGAGTAAGCGTTGGAAAATACCTATTCCATATCCGCAATATATAAATGAAATTTCACTGGTGTTCCTGTATGGAAGACCTGTAAAATGGAAACAGGCTTCAACGGGTACTGACTATTCATTTGAAATGTTTAAGTCACTCATGGAGAAGACGAGGTTCAACGCTGCTGTTAGGGCTGCTAAGCGTGTTGCTGGTTCAGAGGGAATATCAGCTATTCTTTATCACACTTATAGGGATTCGGACGGAAAACCGAGTCTTCTATTGAATGTGCTTTCAAAAAAAGAGAATGATGATATATATACAATCCGTGACCAATACAAGAGGTTAACAGCGTTTGCGTGGGGGTATTATTTGACCGATTCAGGAAACAATACTGTTTACCATGTTGATGTATATACCAAGGATAAGATATATTATGCTAAACGTGGGAAAATAGGTTGGGAAGTTCTGACTAAGGAGAATCCGGTAGGAAAGATTCCTGTTCTGCTTTTTGAACAGAAGCCGGAGCATGCAGATGTACAGCCAATGATTAACCGTTCGGAAAGTATGGAAAGTACAGAAGCCGACACGGTAGATAAATTCGCTAACCCGGCAATGGTTGCAACTGCTGAAATTCTCAACAGCTTACCGAAGTCAGAAGAAGAAGCAAAGCTGTTTATTCTTAAAGGTGGTGGTAGGGTAGAATACTTGACATGGAACGAAGCAAGCGAAAGCAAGAAGAATGAATTTGAACGTCTTGATAAGCATATCCTTTCTAAGTCATTCACACCTAACATTGATTTTGACAACATGAAATCATTAGGTAATCTTTCCGCTAAGGCTATCCGTAAGGTTATGCTTCTTGCAGTCATTAAAGCTGAACGACACAAAGAAAAGCATGATGATTACATGAATAGGCATGTAAATATCATGAAAGCAATCATGGGTAATGTTCTTGACTATAGGCACAAGGCAGAACATGATGCTTTGATTGTTACGCACGAGTTCCAAGAGCCTTTTGGTGATGATATGAGCGAACTTCTTGCAGACCTATCAAAGCAGTATAATGATGGTGCGTTGAGCCGTGAAACATACGTTGAGTTATCCTACCTTGTTAAAGATGCAAAGGCAGAAATACAACGACTGAAACAAGAAGAAGCTGAACGGTTGGCGCAACAAATGGAGCTTAATAAAATGGATGTATTCGGAGGGGCTGAGTGATGGAATATACAACAAAGTTTAATCCGGGTGAAACAGTCTGGACTATATACGAAAACAAGGTTCATTCATTCCGGATTGCAAGGATTGAAATAATTATAAGACCATGTTATAGAAGTGATGGTACCTTGCATCCGTCACCAGCGAAGAGTGAGTTCTTGTATGAAGAAAAGCATACACTAACAAGGAATAACCCCGTTACTATTCGCCACAACTGGTATGATTGTTATCCGACAAAGGAAGAGTTATTAAAAAGCTTATAGAATGGCAAAGAAAGAAATCCAGAAACCAAAGTTTCATTGTGCAGATTGTAAGCACTCGTATGATTGGCATGAAAAGGATTGGAAAGGCGACTTCTTTATGTGCCGTTGTCCTTTTCATAAGTGGAGCAAGTTCCTTTACAGGGATATTTGCGAACATTTCAGCAAGAAATAATTTAGTCCTATGGCAAAGTATGTAGATTATAAGAAAATGCAAGAGCAGCTACTAAAACGCACAGACGGGTATGCTGCTAATGTGCGTATCATATACCAACGTGCTTTTGAAGAGATTATAGACTTGGTAAAAGGTACGGAGCTTGAAGATGGAAAACCATTTTCATTTTCTGACTATGGGTATGGTGAGGAAGTAGGTAAAATACTACGGTCTATGTACAGCCAAATTTACCAAGTAATTCGTGGAGGTGTACAAAAGGAATGGCTTACATCTAATGAAAACAATGATGGCTTGGTGAAAAGTGTGTTTGGTGAACAATCCTTGGATGATGTAAGGTTCTCAAAGTTGTTCCAAAGGAATAAGGAGGCTATGGATGCTTTCTTTGCCCGTAAGAGTGCTGATGGTGGTTTGAATCTATCGCAGCGTGTTTGGAAATACACAGGCATGTTCCGACATGAGCTGGAGAATACTCTTGATTTGGCTATTGGCGAGGGTACTCCAGCTAACCGGATTGCAGCCAAAATAAAACAGTATCTTGATGAACCAGATAAATGGTACAGAAGATTTAGGGTGAAGATTGGTGAAGATGAAGACGGGAACCCGGTATATGGTAGAAAGTGGAAACGTAGGATTTGGGATAACGAAAGTGATAGCTATAAATGGATAGATGATAACCCGAAAGATTATCATCCCGGAAAGGGTGTTTATAGGTCTTCTGCAAGAAACGCACAAAGGCTTGCACGTACTGAAACAAATATGGCTTATCGTATGGCTGATTATGAAAGATGGCAGCAGCTTGATTTTGTGATTGGCATTGAGATTAAACGCTCAAATCATTATTACCCTTGTACTGTATGTGAATCGTTGAAAGGTATATATCCGAAAACATTCAGGTGGAAAGGCTGGCATCCTAATTGTCGTTGCTTCCAAGTTCCTGTATTGGCTAAGGATGATGAAATTGAAGAAATGCTTGAAAAAATCCTTGATGGTGAAAGTACGGCTACAGTTCCTTGTGATGGTAAACTTACAAAGTTGCCTAAACATTTCACAGATTGGATGGATGAAAACGAGAGTCGTATCAGTGGAGCAAGAGAAAGAGGTACATTGCCTTATTTCATCCGTGATAATGAAAGGTTGATTAATCCACCGACTGCAAAAGAGATAGCAAAACAGCGTCATGATGCAAGGACTCCAGAGCAGATTGAATCAATTAAAAAAGCATGGTGGGAAAGAAAGGCTACATACCATTACGGCACCAATGTAATTAACATCATGGATGGTATATCAGATGTTGATACTTCTGCTTTGAAAGAAGCGTTGAAACATCCTGATTTGTCTGCTATAATGCAAGAAGCCAAAAAGCTAAAATCTATTGGAAAAGAAATATATTCTCTTACCAACATAGAGAATCCTATGGATGTAGCTAAGAAGTTCTCATACGCTGATGCTAAGGCTGTAAATAAAGCTGTTTCAGACAAGTTGAAGCAATGGGAAAGCCTTACGCTTGAACAGCAGGAAAAGAAGCTTAAATTTGAAGCCTATGATTTTCTTGGTGGCAATTACAACAATGTTCAGACCAAGTACCCAACATGGCAGGTATCACAGCAAGCGTACATTAAACAGCTTGGTATCGTACAGGATAAAATACAATGGAATGAAATCAAGAACAAGTATGCAAGCCTTTCTGCTTTCAGCACGAAATCCAAGCCTTATAAAGACCTTGTTGTTGACCTTAACGATGCAATACTTGCAAACGATAAGTCAAAGGCTCAGAACATCATTATTGAGCTTGAATTGCGAAAGGATAAGCTTGAGCAAGCAGCAGCCAAAAGAAAAGCAAAGAAACTTTCAGCAGGATTGGATGTTTCTTTCAATGATAGCGACTTTACTAAGGAAAGAAAGGATGCTGCTAAGTGGTTCCGTGATGCTGGTGATGCGAATGATTACTACTTTGAAAACGCTGTTGAAATGTGGAAGTCTGCAAGTGACAACGAAAAGGCTGCAATGTTCCAGTACACGGCTGGAAGTAGCTACATTACTGAGCCTTTGAGAGCTATCAAAGGATATTACCATTACTATAACTCAAGGCTTGCAGAATCGCAACAGCACATTGCTGATATGACTTCCTATATTGCAAGAAGCGTAATGAAAGATGATTGTTGGGTTAAGCGTGATGAGATAAGCGCATTCATGAATTACAGATTTGGATTGAGTGATTTGGACTCTTTCAAGTCTGACCCGTCAAAACTCGTTGGAAAGATTGGTACAGACGATTCGTTTATGTCTTGTGGTAATTGCAGAAATACAAACTTTGGTAGTAAGCCTGTTTGCTTGAATATATATTGTCCTAAAGGTACGAGAATGACCTATGCAGAACCTTTCTCTGCTTTCGGTAGTTCACATGATAATGGGAATTATGCACCGGGTAAATCTTGGAATGGAACATCTAAACCAACTGTTACAGGAGAAAATGAAATTATCTTGCAACGTGGAACTCAGTTCAGAATTATCAAGGCAGAATGGAATGAATCAAAAGGAAAGTGGTTTATTGATTTGGAAGTGCTTGCTCAGAATCCAAAGGTTATAAAGGAAATGGTATCAACACCAAGCGGATTCTACTGCAAATTTGAATAATGATAAAAAGAAAGGGGGGGGTTATCCCCCTTTCTTGTATTGCTCCAAATACAGATTCTTGAATCCGGATATATCAACACGTTCTGTAAGCTTGCAATATCTGTTAAAGATTACAGCCTTTAGTGTGATAGGTGTATTGTCGTATATTTCAAATGATGAGAGTTCTGCTTGAAAGTATTCATCAAGAAGTGGTGAAATACGGCTACATCCGGCATCGTCTGATAAGGATGTTTGTTCGTACCACCACCTTTCCCACTTCCAAAATAGACGCTTGTTTTCTTCTTTGAACGGGCATTCCTTTTCTCCTTTGTAGTAGTGGCAAAGGTAAATCAATGCTTCTTTTTTCGTTTTCATAATGCTTGCTGGTTAAATTACTTCAATTTTAGCGTCATAGAAGTTCCAAATTACATTACGCATATCGTCCGGTAGCAATCTTATTGTATTCTCAATAAAATAATCTGGTATATCAAAAAGTGCTTCTGCCATTGAGCCAACAATAGCAGCAATGGTATCACTGTCGCCACCGAAAGAAACAGCTCTACGAATAGCATCTTCAAAAGAAGTGCTTACACGTAATATTTTCAAGCAAAGTGGTACGGTGCCCGGACACGTTTCATCAAACACTCCAGAATAATATTGCTTAGTCATAAACATTGGGTAATAGGATTGCATGATGTTTTCAAAAGCTGACTGGTTATGTGTATTGCGAAGATAGAAAATAGCGTGTGCAACTGCCACAGCTCCCTTTATTCCATCCGGGTGATTGTGTGTTGGTATGGCTGTCTTTTCTGCTTCTTGCAGTACTTTTTCAAGAGAGTCAAAAGACCATGCTACAGGACTTACACGCATAGCAGAACCATTCCCAAAACTGTTATATGGTTTGTGGTCTTTTGATGTTATCCAGCGTGCAAATGAGCCTCCGTAAGAGCCTTTCGGGTTTGGGTATTTGTTGCACCATTCAATAAGCTTATCTTTGTAATCTGAGCCTGTATTTATTGCATCAGCTATTGCTATGGTGCAAATTGTATCATCTGTATAGGTGCTTTCACTCGTAAACAGCTCAAAATCGTAATTATCTGTATTGTTAAACTCAAATCTTGAGCCTACAATATCTCCTATAATTGCGCCTAACATATTATCCCTCCTTATCTTTTTTTAATCCTCTATTTGATTGTTTGGTATGAAGAATGCCAAATCTTATAGTTGACTTGGCTCCTGTGTATGTTTCATCTTTTAGCACGTTCCAAAGACTTTCTTTTGTAATGCCTACTACATCTTTTGGAAGCACATCATAAATTGCTGCTATGCTTCCAAAGTAGTAGTGGCTCTTTCCTTTGTATGGTTCCTTGAGTTGAACGTGAATAACCTTTCGCTGTTGTTTCATTATTTATTCAGTTTCACTATTTTCCATTTTGGCTCATCCTTGATTGAAAGCGAATCACGGTTGATAGGAATAAGGGTTAAACCTTGTTTGTTCAATTCACTAATTAATTTCTTATAATCTTCACTCATGGCACTATCGTTTTTATTATTATAATACAAAGATAATTTATTCTATTGAATAAAACAAATATACACCAAGTAAATTAGAACGGCAAATCATCATTAGGTCTGCAATCACGAATATTAAACTTGTTTATTTCAATAGATTTTATTGTGCAAAGTACATAAGCTTTCGTATCATGCATTCAGCTAATCTCTTTGCTTCTTTTTCAGCACTATCTAAGCTTGTGTGCTTGAATGCTGGTGTATCTTTCCCGTCCAGATACACCATGTAAAAACATTGTTCTTTCTCCATTATTTATAATTTTGATAACCAATATTCATAAATTCTTGATGCAACTTGAGCCATCATAACAGGTGGAACACTCATTCCGCAAATATAATGTGGCTGCTGATTGCAAAAATCATAATCCAATGGAAATGATGATATTCTACAAACTTCTTCTTTTGAAAGGAATACAGCTTTATTGAAAGGAATTAAAGAATCCATGTGGGCTGTAAGTGTTGGTGAAACTTTATCGTCATATACGTAGCTTTGACTAAAGTATCTTTTAATACCATGTTCCCTAAGATAAGCATCAGACATACATTTGTCCCCTATCTTTCTTTTATCAAACACTCTACACATATCCGGATAACAAGTGCTACCATTGTAATCAGCAAATTCACCATATATTATAGGCTGTTCGTTAAAATTCATATTTATATATGTGTAATAGTCAAGACTTGTTCTGACATTTGTTTTACTATC
>ULUW01048350.1_pt1 | contig 25876 bp, 30 predicted proteins | sample 1959041 | NCBI WGS metagenome assembly ULUW01 (sample SAMEA4835775, study PRJEB28245) | human gut metagenome | biome: gut microbiome; material: fecal sample | place: Denmark | collected 2008
CTGTAGACTATATAATGGGCTATACCGATATTATGGAAAATAATAATCTTGATTATCAACGTGAAATAGGTTTATCAAGTGACGCAATAAATACATTGAAAATTTTCAAAAAATCACACAACGAATTATTAGACGTAACAAATTCATTGTTTTCTGATAAAGATAAAGCAATTGCATTGTTTTCAAATATACGTATTATTATTTCTGATGATACATGGCACCCATGCATAGCACATTATATTAATGACTCTGCAGAACAGGTAAAATATGAAGATATCAACGTTTCCAATTGCTTAGGATTTTATCGTGATAATTATGGAGCATTATTAATAGATGAAAGTATTTTAAAAAGTCATTCTTTATTAAAAATTCAAGAAATTTTAGAAAGTTATAAAGGAAATGATGATTAATGAATTTGCTAAATGGCTCTGGTTCTGATAGTGATTATTAAAAAATATAGTCTTATACATATCATGACAATAACCACAAAAGAAAAAATAAGAGGTTGAGCTCTAACAACTCGTCTATTATATTTAAAACATTATCATAATGATTTATACCAAATTTCTCGAAAGAAGATCCTACTACATTCCTGGGTAGGCTCTTTTCTTTTCTATTTATCTCACGACAAATAACATAATTGGGCTAAAAGAAACCTCGGAAATGTTGATTTTCCGAGGTTTTCATAAGTATTCTCTTGTGAAATATTATCTCTTTGAGAACTAGAATTAACGTTTTGATATCCTGAAAAGCCTATAAATAGGGGAATTGTGTATGACAATCAAAAGCAATTGTCAGCCCATTTTAACATTTATTCATCATTATCTTCAAACATAAAAACTTCTTCCACAGTCTTTCCAAACACTTTTGCAATATCCATGGCGAGTTTTAAAGATGGGTTGTATTTACCATTTTCAAGCTTTCCAATGGTTTCTCGTCTGACACCTACCATTTCAGCAAGGTCCGATTGTTGCAGGTTCATTTCTTTTCTAAATTCATGCATTCTGGTTTTAAATCCCATGGCTATTACTCCTCTTCATGCTTCTTAAAGCAGATTCCCCATACGAAATTCTCTAAGCCTATAATAATAAAGAACATAGGTACAATCAATTGCTTCCAGTTAATAGCAGCAGAAATAAAGGAAATTCGGGTAAGTAAAAGCAATACGACTGAGGCTGCACAAAATATAATGTGCATAATACTCTGAGTATCAGCTCCCGCCTTTATACGATTGAGTGATGATAATTCATCGTCGGATTCCTTATTGGCAAATGAAACGGTAAGCTGCAGTATAACGGATATTATTAGCATTATACATGTTACTGCTGAAAAGAATATCCCATCAAATATATCAAAGATACCTGCACATATCCAGGTAATGCCATTAATGGTTTTAAAGTATTTTACCTGATTTGAAATAGACATAATCTTCTTATTCATAATGAAACCTCCAAATGTAAAGACTTTTATCTGTTATGTAAGAGATATAAATATCACTTATGAGACAAATATATCACACAGAATGAGAAAAATCAATATAAAAGAGATAAATATATCACATCAGATAGCATGTTTCTCACTATAGAGAAAAAATTAGACACATTTACAAACAAAATAGGATACGCTATTTTGCCAAATTATTTATTTATAGGTTTAACTGGAATAATTAGAATAATATTGTTATAAGAAAATCATAAAATCAAAAAGTCTTTAAAAAGTTTCAAAAAAGATATTATGTGTCTCATTATTGGCACATAAATTAATGTATTCTTTAGTTACAAGATAGATATAAGAAATCTTGAATTAAGTTTGAAGCAGATAAAATTCTATCACTTAAAAAGTGGGAAAGGTGGTTATATGGGAATATTTGGTAATAAGGATTCAATCGTTGGAGCTGCACTTGGTGTTGGCGGAGCATTTGATAAGGACAGGAAAACTGATTCGGCAGTTGTATTTGGAGCTGCACTTGGAGCAAGTATAGGTTCAGGTAAGAAATGGACAATGGAAGATTCAATTAAATTGGGAGCAGCAATTAATGCAAGTAATGCATGGAAGAAAAGATAAGGTGGATTTGCCTTATGAGAAATTGGATGGATTTAAATGATGATGGGCAAATAGATAATGCTGAAAGAATGTTTGCAGCAGAACTTTTATGTACCAGCAGAGAAGAGCATATAGCATTTTTTGGTGATGCAGGTGATTTTGATGATGCCGATGCTGATGATTTGGATTTTATGCATAATGATTCAGATGAGGATTAGGAGGAATGGCATATGAATAAAGATTTTAAAAATGGTTTTATTGGACTACTTATGTTTATGGGAATAATTTTATTGTTAGGCTTTGTAGGAACATATGGCGATGATAATAAGAATTCATCATACAGCAGCAGTAAGAGCAGTTATTCATACACGAAAAGCACAAGTGGTTATTCATCAGGTACTTCATCAAGCAAGACTGGCAGCTCAAGCAATACATCAAAATCAAGTAGTTCAGGAAGCACATCAAAGTCAAGTACAAAGTCATCAGGCAGCAAATCTACCAGCACAAAAAGTACAAAGTCAGGCAGTACAAAGAGCAGTTCAAAAAAGAAGTATTATGATTCATATGATGATGGTTACGATGACATTTATATGGATGATGATTATGATTACGACAGATATAATAAAGATCCAGACTATGCAGATGGTGTAGATGATGCAATGGATGAGTTTGACTGGTAAAGATACATAAGCTTTTGTATTTTGTGTTGGTATATGTAGTAAAATAGTGTATAATTATTAACAGGATTTGAATGTGAAATATAATGGCGTTAGCTAGCATTGAGGGGTATTATAAAATGGCAACGGAGACAAAGGAAAAACTGATAAGGGTGCTGCAGCTTATGCAGACTACAGATGAAAAAACTCCAATGAATGCAACTCAGATTGTAGAGAAACTGAGTACTGAATATGAACTTGAAGGAGTTGACAGAAGAAGTATATACAGAGATATTGCACTTCTACAGGATTGTGGATACGACATTGTGCAGACCACAGATAAGCGTAGTGGCTGGTATATGAATACTCATGCATTTGCAGACTGGCAGATTAAAATAATGATGGATGCAGTACAGCAGGCAAGATGTGTTTCCATCAATGAGGCCATGCAGATAAGGGAGAATCTTCTTAACCTGACAAGTAAGAGAGGAAGAAGCAGATTTTCACATATGATGATGCCACATTCTGGGAATGTAAATGCAAAAGAAAATATTGGTGCATACATAGAGACTATGCTTGAAGCCATTTACCAGCATAGAAAGATAGAATTTCAGTATACAGAAATCAATGATGATATGAAGAAGGTACTGCGCCGTGAAGGAAAGAAGTACCTTCTTAATTTATATGCAATTTATTGGTCGGATAATAATTATTACCTGATAGGTGCACATGATAATCATGATAATCTGGTTAATTACAGATTGGATAGGATTGTAAACCTAACTATGAGTGAAGAAAAAGCAATTGATGCTAAGGAAAAAGTAGGGGTTAATCCGGAAATGATAATTCAGGAATATATAGAAAAGAGTGTGGATCATTTCCAGGGGGAACTCATCAGAGTTGAAGTTGAATACGAACCGGGACAGGCAGCAAATGCAATCCTTTATGATTTTGCAGGGGAGAATATAAGAGTAAGAAAACTGGAGAATGGCCGCTGCAGAGCGGTATTTCAGAAGATGGACAGTGTGACACTTGTGGGATGGTTTATGCAGCATGCTGGAATGTATAAGGTTATTGGACCGGAGAAGTTGAAGAATGAAGTATTGGGAAAAATCAATATGGCTATGAAATTTTACATGAATTTTTAGTTAGAGATATTTTATTTAGAATGCATAATTGATAAATAATGTTTTGACAAATGACCGAAAAAGATGAACTATATCATAAAAGAAATTTTATTATGTAATAAGTGAGAGAAACTATGCTAAAATGGGTCTTATCAATGATAAGTTATAATTTAGAATATCGTCGTAATAAATGGATTTTAATATGAAATGGAATTGTAAGATATATTTTAGATTGGTAATGATGAAACAAATATATAAATTATGGTAAATAAAGAAATTCAAATAATGAATCAACTATATTAAATATACAATAAATTGCGGATGATTTCAAAAATACCAAAAATATAGGGGGATGTACTGTTGGAGATAATTGACAATGTAAATAAAACATTAAAAGAAGATTTGGCAAAGGAAATACATAAGGGAAGCAAAGTTTCCATTGCAGCTGCTTGTTTCTCTATTTACGCTTTTGCAGAACTTAAGAAAGAACTAAAAAATGTAGATGAGTTGCGTTTTATTTTTACTTCACCAACATTTATTAAGGAAAAAGCCAAACGTGAGAAGAGAGAGTTTTACATACCGAGACAGGAACGCGAGAAAAATCTGTTCGGATCGGAGTTTGAAGTTAAGCTTCGTAATGAGATGACACAGAAGGCTATTGCAAAAGAATGTGCAGAGTGGATTCGTAAAAAGGCAGTATTTAAGTCTAATACTACAAATGAAAACATGATGGGATTTATAAATATTGATGATAAGAATTATATGCCTTTAAATGGATTTACAACAGTTGATTTAGGGTGTGAACGCGGAAATAATGCTTATTATATGTTACAAAAATCTGAAGCTCCAATGAGTACTGTTTACCTAAACTTATTTGAACAAATATGGAATGATCAATCAAAACTTCAAGAAGTTACTGATGAGGTGATAGAAAATATTACTACTGTATATAATGAAAATTTTCCTGATTATTTGTATTTTGTAACTCTATACAATATATTTAGTGAATTTCTTGAAGATGTTTCGGAAGATGTTCTGCCCAATGAAGCAACAGGCTTTAAAGAAAGTAAGATATGGGGGATGTTATATAATTTTCAGAAGGATGCGGCGTTAGCTATTATTAATAAGTTAGAGAAGTACAATGGCTGCATTTTGGCTGATTCAGTAGGTTTAGGAAAAACATTCACAGCATTATCTGTAATAAAATATTATGAGAACAGAAATAAATCTGTTCTTGTATTATGCCCTAAAAAGCTGGCGAACAACTGGAATACATATAAGTATAATTATATCAATAATCCTATAGCAGCTGATCGTATGCGTTATGATGTCCTATTTCATACAGACTTAAGCAGAGAGTCAGGAAATTCTAATGGTATGGATTTAGACATGGTAAACTGGGGAAATTATGATTTGGTAGTAATTGATGAATCACATAATTTCCGTAATGGTGGTAAAATATCTGGTGAGGATGAAAAGGAAAACAGATACCTTAAGCTCCTTAACAAAGTAATACGCAAGGGGGTTAAGACAAAGGTGCTTATGTTGTCTGCTACTCCAGTAAATAATCGTTTTGTAGATTTAAAAAATCAGATCGCTCTTGCTTATGAGGGAGAAAGTCAGTTACTGGATGAAAAGCTTAATACACATAAGAGTATTGATGACATTTTCAAACAGGCACAGACTGCCTTTAATACTTGGAGTAAACGGGAACCGGAGGATAGAACTACAAGTAAACTTTTAAGAATGCTTGATTTCGACTTCTTTGAACTGCTTGATAGTGTAACGATTGCACGTTCAAGAAAGCATATTCAAAAATATTATGATACATCAGATATAGGAACATTTCCAAAGAGAAATCCGCCTATATCAAAAAGACCGGGATTGACAGATTTAAGCAAGGCAATCAATTATAATGAGATATTTGAACAACTGAATCTGCTTAGACTATGCATATATACACCAACGGATTATATCCTGCCAAGTAAATTAGCAAAATATAAAGATGTGTACGATTCAAACCATGTAAAGGGAGGTCTTACACAGTCCGGACGAGAGCAGGGAATCAGAAGATTGATGTCAATAAACCTTATGAAGCGAATGGAAAGTTCAGTATATTCCTTCAGACTGACATTAAAGCGTATTAACGATCTTATTACTGATACCATAAAGAGTATTGCAGATTTTGAAAAAGGCTATAATAAATCCACATTGAATTTGAATGACATAACAAATATGGATTTAGATGGGGATGACCAGAATGATGATGTGTTTGCAATTGGAAAGAAAGTAAGAATAGATATTGCAGATATGGATTATAAGTCTTGGAGACGGGAATTAGAAAGAGATAAGGAAATACTGGATTTACTCCTTACAATGATTGCAGATATAACACCTGCCCATGATAGTAAATTGCAGACATTATTTGATGTGATTGATGAAAAGCAGGAACATCCTATAAATACTGGTAATAAGAAAATTATCATATTTACCGCTTTTGCAGATACAGCAAATTATCTGTATGACACGGTAAGTGTATATGTGAAGAAAAAATATGGGTTAGATACAGCGATTATTACTGGATCGGTTGATGGAAAAACTACAATCAAAGGATTAAAAACAGACTTAAATACAGTATTAACATGTTTTTCTCCAGTATCGAAGGGGAAGAATCTGCTATTACCGAATGAAAAAGCAGAAATAGATATTCTGATAGCAACGGATTGCATATCTGAAGGTCAGAATCTACAGGACTGTGATTATCTGATTAATTATGATATACATTGGAATCCGGTGCGCATTATTCAGAGATTTGGACGAATAGACCGAATCGGAAGTAAGAATGAATGTATTCAGCTGGTAAACTTCTGGCCGGATATTACATTGGATGAATATATCAATCTTAAAGCCAGAGTAGAAACCCGAATGAAAATCGTGGATATGACAGCGACCGGTGATGATAATGTCCTCAGCCCGGAGGAAAAGGGTGATTTAGAGTATCGAAAACAGCAGCTCAAGAGATTACAGGAGGAAGTGGTTGATATCGAAGATATGTCATCCGGAATATCTATTATGGATCTTGGATTGAATGAGTTCAGACTGGATTTGCTTGATTATATTAAGACACATCCTGAGATTGAAAAAGCACCGCATGGAATGAATGCTGTGGTAAAAGCAACTAAAGATTTGCCAGCTGGTGTGATATATGTGCTTAGAAATATAAAGAATGAGGTAAATATCAACAGTCAGAACAGGCTGCATCCGTTCTATATGGTATATATGTCAGAAGAAGGAGAGGTAATCATAGATCATCTTTCACCGAAGGAAATGCTGGATTCATTCAGACTTTTATGTAAAGGAAAAAAGGAACCGGATAAAGAATTATGTGCTAAATTCAATGATGAAACAGATGATGGTCGGAAAATGGGAAAATATTCGGATTTGCTTGGAGATGCCATTGCATCCATCATTGAGTTGAAAGATGAAAGTGAGATGGACAGTTTCTTAAGTGGTAAGCAGATGAGCTTTTTATCTGAGACTATAAATGGATTAGATGATTTTGAACTGATAAGTTTTCTTGTCATAAAGTAGGAGGTATTTACATGTTTGATTTGCCTAAAACATCTGAGATTAGGAAGCCATTACATAAAAAACTTATCTATGAGAAATATGCAGCAGAATTATCAGGAAATAAAAAAGATAAGTTTGATGCTGATATAAGCAGAATGATTATTACAAATGAAATATCAGAAGCGTCTGTGAATATTAAGGCAACGGAAGAGATATCTGCTATATTTGTTCTTCAGGTGGAACTGAAAAGAAAAGAGTATGATGATAAGAATATTATTATGATATCAAAACTTTTTGGGCAAAAGCTGCTGATTGTGTTGCATTATGAAAATGCATACCAGCTTGCAATATACGAGACACGCTTGCTGAAATCGGACTGGAAGAATGAAGAGGAGATTTCTTTAAGGTTGAATGGTCTTGACTTAGGAAGTGTATGGGATAATTTTGTCACACAGGTTTCAGGCATTAATGTGCAGGTTGGAAATACATTGGTCAAACAGATAAATGTAGAAGCAGAAAAAGAAAAACTTAGAAAGCAGATAGCTGATTTGGAACTTAAGGCTCGCAAAGAAGTACAATCAAAGAAAAAATTTGAGATGGTTCAGCGTGTTAATCTGTATAAAGAAAGGCTTAAGGATATGCAATGAAGAAAAAACAGTTAATATGGATAGGAATAGTTACTATTCTGATAGCTATATTTTTAGCATTTGGTTTAAATGTATTATTTAAAGTGCATACAGATGGTATTTTTTCAGCAGAGTGGGAAGCCGGAGATGCATTAAATTATGTAGCAAGCATATTTGGTGCAGTTGGTACTATTATATTAGGCTATGTTGCATATAAGCAAAATGACAGATTACAAGAAATGGAGAACAATAATTATATTGCAAATTATAGTAGCATGGTACTGATGAATAATATATATATAAAGCAGGATGCGGACATACCAGTTAATTGGGAAATACATTCTGAACAGATAATTAAAGATTGTGATTGGGATGAAAAAACATCATATTTGGGATATAAATTTACTTTTAATGCGAAAAGCATGGGAAATGGTATACCAGCATTAATACATATAAAAGATTGCAACATATTTTGCAGTGAGGAGAACAATGAGAACATGAGTAGCCATTTATTCGGAAAAAATTATTCGAATGTGTATTCAAGAATTGCGATTCATCAGGATGGAAATATAAAGTTTGGAATGACATATGTTATAGATGCAAAAAAGCGTGTTGAATTTGAAAATGCAATAAAGCAGAGCGCGTATTGTGTAGTTGTAGAGATAGTGTTTGATATCGTTACAGATAAAAGAGTAGTTACTCAATGTAAGTGTATTTCACATTGTGATGGCAAAAATTGTGCAAATCAAATTACATGGGAGGATAAAGATCCGAAGGTGTTCTTTTATGGACACAATGTAGCAAATATTAATGAATTAAAGATAGCAGGAGAGGAAGAAAATCATGGATAAATTGAAAATGCAAACAGAAAACATAGCGGATAAAAATTTCGAGATGCTGTCAAAAATGTTTCCAAATGCACTTACGGAGACGATTACCGGATACGATGATGATGGAAAACCGATAGTAGAGAGGGCAATTGATGCTGATGTGCTTAGACAAGAGATTTCTTGTAAGGTTGTAGAAGGAAAGGATGAAAGATATCAGTTTACTTGGCCGGATAAGAAGAAGGCAGTATTGAAGTCTAATGCTCCAATTTCAGATACATTAAGACCTGTTTATAGTCAAAGTGTTAATTTTGATAAGACTGAGAATATATACATTGAAGGTGATAACCTCAATGTTTTAAAGTTGATTCAAGAAACGTATTTGGGTGCAATAAAGCTGATTTATATAGATCCTCCATATAATACGGGAAAAGATTTTTTGTATTCGGATAATTTCTATCAAAATATAAATGATTATATTACAATGAGTGGACAAATTGATGAGGAAAAAAATAGATTAGTGCAAAATACTGAAAGCAATGGAAGATTTCATACAGATTGGTTGAATGATTTTTATGCGAAAATTAGATTATCTAAATCATTGCTGTGTGACGATGGTATTCTAGTTATTAGTATCGATGAGAAAGAATATAGTAATGCCAAAAAAATTTGCGATGAAGTATATGGCGAAAAAAATTATTTTGGTGATATAGTATGGGAAGCTACTACACAACCTACTAATGCTGGGGCAGCTAAATTTGGTTTACAAAAAAAGACAGAAACGATATTGATATATGGCAAAGTTATGCAAGCTCGTAAAGAAAAAGGTTTTATATTAGAACAAATGGATAGTACTTTGTCATATCCACATACTGGAAAGTTCGGCCCATGTAGGTTTGAGGTAATTGAAAAATCAGATGCAGGATCCTACAATAGAGAAAGTATGAAGTATAAAATTTTAGGACAATCTCCTAGAGAAGGAAAAAGATGGCAAATTGGAGAGGCTACAGCAAGAACATTAGAGAAAGCTGGAAAAATTGAAATTGTTGACGGAGTAGTAAAAAGAGCTGTGTATCCAGAAGATGAACAGGATAAAATTCAATATAAGCCATTTTGGTCGTTGATGCTAGCAACTGATGTGGGAACCGCTCAAACAGGGAAAGATGAATTAAATACAATTATGGGTGCTCCGATGGGATTTGATACAGTAAAGCCAATTGGATTGATGAAAAAAATAATTTCATATATAGAAAAGGATGCAATTATACTGGATTTCTATTCTGGTTCTGGAACAACAGGTGTTGCTACAATGTTGTTGAATGAAGAAGATGGAGGTAATAGAAAGTTTATATTAGTTCAAACAGACAAGATACAAGATGGCTATGATACATCGGACGCATATAAAGCTGGATATAAAAATATATGTGAAATAGCAAAGGAACGATTGAGAAGAGTTGGAAGGCAGATAAAAAAAGATTCTGTTGATACTGGTTTTAGAGTATTAAAACTAGATTCTTCAAATATGAAAGATGTATATTATAATCCGTCTGAAACTCAGCAATCATTATTTGATACATATGCTGATAACATCAAAGAAGACCGAACACCAGAAGACTTATTATTCCAGGTTATGCTTGATTTAGGTGTATTGCTTTCAAGCAAGATTGAAGAAACAACTATAGCAGGAAAACATTTATTTAATGTGGCAGATGGTTTTTTAATTGCATGTTTTGATAATAACGTAACGGAAGAGACTGTGAAGGCTGTTGCAGAGAAAAAGCCTTATTATGCGGTGTTCAGAGATAGCTCGATGGCAAATGATAGTGTAGCAACCAACTTTGACCAAATATTTGCATCAATAAGTCCGGATACAATAAGGAAGGTGCTGTAATATGAAATTTAATTTTAAAATACAACAGTACCAGACGGATGCTGTGGATAGTGTAGTGAACTGTTTTAAGGGACAACCATATATAGACAATGTATCTTATCGTAGAGATATAGGAAATAAAAGAGAACTACAGACTTATTCACAGATGTCATTTGTGAACAATTATGATCAGGAAACATTGGATTTTACAGATGATTTTGACGAGTCTGGATTTAAGAATGAGAATCTGTTGATTTCGTCTGATATGGTATTGTCAAATATTAAAGAAGTACAGCAGAATAATAATGTCATGATTTCGGATTCACTTGTAGACAGCTTGGGAGCGTGTTCCTTGGATATAGAGATGGAGACAGGTACAGGTAAGACATATGTTTATATAAAGACAATGTTTGAACTGAATAAGCGTTACGGCTGGTCAAAGTTTATTGTTGTGGTTCCATCTATTGCTATCAGAGAAGGTGTTAAGAAGTCATTTGAAATTACACAGGATCATTTTATGGAACATTATGGGAAGAAAGCCAGATTTTTCGTATATAACAGCAACAATCTTAATCAACTTGATTCATTTTCAAGTAATGCTGGCATTAACGTTATGATTATCAATATGCAGGCTTTTAATACGTCCATGAAAGAGGGAGGAAAAAGCAAGGAAGCCCGTATTATTTATGATAAGAGAGATGAGTTCGGAAGCAGGCGACCAATAGATGTTATTAAAGCGAATAACCCTATTATAATATTGGATGAGCCTCAGAAAATGGGTGGAGATGCGACACAGAAAGCACTTAAAAACTTTAATCCATTGTTTACATTGAATTACTCTGCAACACATGCAAAGCATCATAATCTTGTATATGCACTTGATGCGGTGGATGCATATAATCAGCACCTTGTAAAGAAAATTGAGGTTAAGGGATTTCAGGTAAAGAACTTCCGTGGTACGGATCATTATCTATATCTGGAGGATATCATTATATCTCCGAAACATGCACCGAGAGCCAGAATCGAGTATGAAAAGGACTACAAGACAAAAGGCATTAACCATGAGTCCCGGATTTTTGATGTGGATGATAATTTGTATGAAATATCAAATGAGATGGAGCAGTATAAAGGATACCGTGTATCTGAGATTAATCCAATTGCAGGAACTGTTACATTCACAAATGGAGAAGTGATACATAGAGGTGATGTGGTTGGTGATGTGTCTGAGAAGGATATGCGCCGTGTACAAATCAGGGAAACAATAAAGTCTCATCTGGAGAAGGAAGAAGAACTTTTTAACAGAGGCATCAAAACCTTATCATTGTTCTTCATTGATGAAGTGGCAAAGTATCGCCAGTATGATGAAGATGGAGAAGAAATCCTCGGAGAATATGGTCAGATATTTGAACAGGAATATAATGATATTGTGAACGAGTATATTACTGTTTTTGATACACCATATCAGAAGTATCTAAAGGGAATTGATGTAAAAGATACCCATAAAGGATACTTTTCTATAGATAAAAAAGGACATGCAGTTGATAGTACTGTAAAACGAGGTTCAGACTTTTCGGATGATATATCTGCATATGACCTTATTCTTAAGAATAAAGAAAGACTTCTTAGCTTTGCAGAGCCAACGAGGTTCATATTCTCACATTCAGCACTTAGAGAAGGATGGGATAATCCAAATGTATTTCAGATTTGTGCCTTGAAGCATAGTGACAGTACAACCGGAAAGAGACAGGAAGTTGGCAGAGGATTAAGACTTTGTGTTAATCAGGATGGCTTCCGAATGGATGAACAGAGTGTTGGAAAGTCATTGGTACATAAAATCAATAAACTTACTGTTATAGCGAGTGAAAGTTATAAGGATTTTGTAACAGATCTCCAGAAACAGATTAAAACAGATTTATATGACAGACCAAGAAAGGCATCTGTTGATTATTTTGTTGGTAAAACTGTTATTGTCAATGGAAATTCAGAAAAACTTAATAAACAGCAGGCTACAATGATATATCAGTATCTGATTAAAAATGATTATGTGACGATGGATGGTAATGACAATATTACTGAGCAATATCATACAGATTTGGAAAATAATCATTTAGCGCCGCTTCCAGAAAATTTAGTTGCATATACTGATGGTATTCATAAACTGATTCAAAGTGTATTTAATGATAAGATACTGGATGACATGATTGATAATGGTAATGAAACAAAAGTACCAAGCAATGATTTAAATGATAATTTCTACAAGAAAGAATTTCAGACTCTGTGGGGATACATTAATCATAAATATGCTTACACCGTTTCATTTGATAGTAATGAACTTATAAAGAAGGCAATAGAAGCAATAGATTCAGAATTAAATGTGTCGATGCTGCAATATACAACTTCCATTTCAGAACAAAAGGATACGTTATCAACTGATGTTATTAAGTCAGGAGATTCATTCAAGGGTGTAAAGTCTAATACAACAGATCTAAAACATTTTGAAACGAGTCAGATAAAATATGATTTGATAGGTAAGGTTGCAGAAGCAACAGTGCTTACAAGAAGAACAGTTGCAACCATTTTGAAGGGAATTCGCAAGGATAAATTTGAAATGTATAAGAATAATCCAGAAGAGTTTATTTCTAAGGTTACAAGGCTGATTAAGGAACAGAAGGCAACTATGATTGTTGAACACATTTCATATGACCAGCTTGATGGAAAGTATGACAGTGAGATATTTACGGCAGAGAAACATGCAACAATTGATAAAGCTTTTAAAGCAGAGAAGCACATACAACCATATGTGTTCACAGATGGAAACGCTGATAAGAGTGTAGAACGCAAATTTGCGGAAGAGCTGGATGGTGCAAAAGAAGTATGTGTATACGCAAAGCTTCCGAAGGGATTTTCAATTCCAACACCTGTAGGTAATTATAGTCCTGACTGGGCAATTGCATTTAATGAAGGAATGGTAAAGCACATTTATTTTGTAGCTGAAACAAAAGGAACAATGGAATCGCTTCAGCTTAGACCAATTGAAAAAGCAAAAATAATGTGTGCAAGAAGACTGTTTAATGAAATTTCCACTGACAATGTGGTTTACCATGATGTTGACAGTTACCAGAGTTTATTAAACATTATGAATGCCCCAGAATTAGATAAAAAGATATGTGAATAATAATTCAATGGATAGCTAAAGGAGAATTTATGGCAGATTTCAAATATGAAATAGTAGAACATATTGGCACTCTTTCAGAGAGTGCCAAGGGGTGGACAAAAGAACTTAATAAGATTTCATGGAATGGTGGAGAGCCTAAATATGATATTAGAGACTGGGCGCCGGGACATGAAAAAATGGGTAAGGGTGTAACGCTTTCAGAAGATGAAATTGATAAGTTGAAACAGCTTATATAGAGATTAAGATAGTCAATATAAGTGGGGGAAATATGAAGGTAGATAAGAAAATTTCAGGTTTAATATGTAAGTTAGAACATATAATGGGAAGTCAGACATATAATCCCAATTCGTATAATGGTTGGACTGGAGAAGAGGGATGTGCATATACATTTCCGGTGAGTTATTGTAAGAACGAGGATGACTATAAGAATAAAAAAATAACAAAGACACAGTTAGGGATTGATTATATTGAACCAGAGTGCATAAAAACAATGAAATATGTGTTTGGAGCCAATCATTTGTATGTAGGAGATGGTATTGTAGAGATTTTATATTATTTGGAAGAAACTTATAATTTAGACTTTAATAAACTTGAACAGAATCGACTAAATGAAAGAAAAAATAAACTTGCTGCGATTGAAAAAAATTAAATGAAGGTGAAACGCTTCATATAGAAGGAGGAAGAAAAACAGAAGTTGGAATTGATATTCCAAAAGGGGAGTATGAAATTATCAATTTAAAAGAGAGATATTCATCTTATATAATGATGAAAATATATGCTTCTAAAGGTGACATGGTGAAAGATATTTTTTCTTCTGAAGATAAGATACAAATGAATCTAGAAGACGATTACTTTATTAAATCAGCATATTCTTATGGCTTGAAAAGAATTATTCAATAGTGAGAACGGAATGGTATTTTTGAATGTATAGGAGGTTTTTACATGGCAGAATTGAAGTGTCCTCATTGTGGACAGGCATTTACTGTAGACGATACAGAGTTAAGTTCAATAGTACAGCAGATAAGGGATAAGGAATTTGAAAAGGATCTTGAGAACCGTGTATCTGAGTTGAAAGAACATATGGTAAAGACTCATAAGATTGAGATGGAAGCTAAGGAGAGTGAAATTAAGCTTAAGAGTCAGGAAGCACATGAAAAAGAGATTCAGAAATTAAAGAGTCAGCTTGAAAAGGCAACTGATAAGACTGCAAAGCTGCAGGCTCAGCTTGATAGTAGTGAGGATAAAAAGAAAATTGCCGTAATGGAGGCTGTTCAGAAAGTAGAAGAAGAAAAAAGGGACTTAGAGAGCCAGCTGACCCATGAAAAGGACAAAGGAAAACTTCTTTTGGAACAGAAAGATGAGCAGATAGCTTATTATAAGGATCTTAAAACGAAAATGTCCACCAAGATGGTTGGTGAGACTTTAGAGCAGCACTGTGAGATACAGTTTAACCAGTTAAGGGCTACGGCCTTTAGAAATGCTTATTTTGAAAAGGATAATGATGTCAAGAGTGGAAGTAAGGGTGATTACATATATCGTGAGACTGACGAAAACGGTGTTGAGCTTATATCCATTATGTTTGAAATGAAAAATGAAATGGATGAGACGGCAACTAAGCATAAGAACGAGGATTTTTATAAGGAGCTTGATAAGGACCGTAAGCAAAAGAACTGCGAGTATGCAGTACTTGTATCAATGCTTGAGAGTGACAATGAGTTGTTTAATGCCGGAATCGTTGATGTATCTTATAAATATGAAAAGATGTATGTTGTAAGACCGCAATGTTTTATACCTATTATAACTTTACTTAGAAATGCTGCCATGAATGCTATGGAATATAAGCAGGAACTGGCAGTGGTTAGAAACCAGAATATTGATATCTCAAATTTTGAAGAAAATCTTATGAATTTTAAGAATGACTTCAGCAGAAATTATGAGATAGCTCATTCTCATTTTGATAAGGCTGTAGATGAAATTGATAAGACTATCCAGCATCTTGAAAAGGTAAAGAAGGAGCTGTTAGGTTCTGATAATCAGTTAAGAATAGCCAATAATAAGGTGGATGAAGTAAGCATTAAGAAACTTACAAAAGGTAATATAACAATGCAGGAAAAATTTGAAAACTTAAAGAAGGACAGATAAGGAATCGGGGATTATTTATGGATACACTCATATTAAAGGTTGTCTATCATGTCAAGGCAGGAATGGTAGAAGAATTTAGAGAAAAACTTACAGAGGCAAATATTGAAGCAACAGTAAGAAAAGAATATGGTTGTGAAGCATATTACTATACATCTCATCCGGAGAATGATACAATTATTCTTACAGAGAGATGGATAAGTAAGGAGGCTCAGCAGGAGCATTTGACAAAACCGCATATGGAAATCGTAAAGGCTCTTAAGGATGAATATGTTACATCTACAGAAGTTATGCAAAGAAATGACTTCACATTTGAAGAGGAATAAGTGTTTCAAAAATAAACCGTTAACATGTCAGGCTACAGGAAAAGTAGCACTTATTAACGGAGGTGACATATATGTCAGAATGGAAAGAACTTAAAAAAGAGTTTTATGGGAGCAACACATGCGCTATTACACAATGGGGAACCATTGATTTTAGTCCTGAATCAAAAGATGAGGTTGTAGGAGGAGATAAACTTACCTATGATGAGTATCTTGAGGTTATGAAGAATTCAGGAAAAGAGAGCAGGCATTATTTTGAAATGGTATATAGAAACTGTGGAATTGAATTTAAAGGTCGCATAGAAAAGAAAAATCATCGAAATATATGTTTTGAGAGAATCTATGTATCCGGAATGTACATGGATGGTGTCTGCTTTGATGGTAAAGAAGAACATGTATGGATGTCTTCTAGCGGATTTGAAAATTACAAAGTGGGAGACTCTGTTTCATTTTTTGCGGATGTTTACAGATATTTAAAAACAGGTAATGGAAAGAGAATTGATTTTGGTTTAAGAAATCCGGAAGAAATAAAAAGGATAGATGAATACGAGCTTCCAAGTGATGAGTATCTTGTTGCACAGGCAATGAGTGATGTTATGTGTGAGACCTGTATATTTACAGAAAAGTGTGACAGAGTATATTGTATGCTACCGAAAATGCACTAACCCATGTACCTGCAAATAACCTGAAAAATAGTAAATAGTTCATTTGTACAATATGTTAAAATTGTACAAATGAATTATTTCTGTTATAGCAAATTTTTGGATTGGTTACAGGTACATGGTTTGAACGTTTATATTTTTCGTTTAAACAGACATATCAGTTTATGCTAAACTAGCATTTCTTACATGTATTTCTTCATCTACTCATAATTAAAATAAATCCTACAATGATTAGTATCAATGCTGCGAGCAGTTCATTAAATAAACCAATAATAATACATATGCCAATTGCAATTAGAAACTTGGTCGTACCATTACAACCGCCTCTAAAAGAACCGCCACGATTCCTACTGTAATCATTATCAACCTAGCTATATCCCTCAGCACAGCCACATCTGCCTTGTTTGCCATCGTGCGGAAAGTGATTATCTCCATCGTACATAAATGCCCCCATAATAAATATTTAAGTTGAATTTTCATATTTTTTGTAAGCACTTTATAATCATGCGATACACTATAAAACAGTAATCCAATGATTTCTATAAATACAGGAAATAAATTTTGTATGTAATCACATCCTTCAATTTAGCATTCATTCTCTCCATTCAGAATGCTGACTGATTATATTTTCGATATAATCTTTTAGTTCGCCACTACTCTCTTGCCAAAGATAAGCCCCTTTACAAATATAATTAAGTTTTGTGTTTGAGTTTATTGTCATATCTCCAAATGAAACAGAATAATCAATTTCATCTTCATAAATTTCTTTTGAAAAAGTTAATGCCATATTACGATAAAATGGCTGATGTATTACGCTAGACATACCATATGTATGATCAAAATTACTATAGGAAAATTCCGCACTCTGATCCATATTGATTTCTCCCTCATCAGGATATAAATATAGACCTGCTTGTAGTTGTTTAATTAAATCATAAACAAAGGACTTTCTTTGTGTTGGTTCATTTACAAAAAAATCCCATATATTGCAATTTAATTTTTCAGCAAGTAATGACAAAAAAATCATAAGTTTATCCATTTGCGGCATATAGGACCAACTAATCTTTGGAACTGCATTAGTCCGATAATCATTATTCATGATGTTTTCGCACTCAATTAATATTTCATATATATCTTTCTTATTTTTCATGGCAATAATCATTACATTCGATATGATTATATTTGAATAAACAAAATGATGTGTATCAATCAATTCATCAACTCCATAACCACCACCATATTTATCATTTAATTCCACTAGTAATTTCTTTTTGATTTTCTTTTTTTTGTTTGTACTTTTGATACTTTCAGACCTAGCATTTATTTTAAATTGATTCTCTTGTTCTGCCAGTTTATCATAATATTGCAAATCATCATATTGTCCATAGTGACTGTATCTTATCAAATGCATTCCTGCATAATTATTGTTATACCCCATGTAATAATTCTCCTATTTTAAATTCTTTAATGTTACTTGAAGTTCAGTAGTTTTTGCTTCAATATCCCCTGCTTCTGAAATGTTTTTATTATATTCTTCATCTGATATTTATTTCATTATCTTGCTCGGTTGATTTTTAATCCATTATACATAACCCTTTTATTATACCTTATATCGGCAGATTAGCATATCTACTTGTGCTATATTTTAATGATATTACCTCTTTCAAAGGATCAATAACTACATCCCTCATTAATTATTGTTCAAAACAATCTGACTTCACTTTGCAATTATACATTATTCTGCTCGCAAATAATGATTAACAAGAGACATTTAATAAAATAAATGCCGGAAGCAAGCATAAATACTTGCCTTCGGCATTTTAATCTATTACTCTATTACGATTGTGCGTTTACGCTTAAGACGCCTGTTCTCTTCAATGCATCTGAATTCATACTCGTTAAGAATACATAAAAGATCAGTAGCATTAAGAGGCTCATCATCGTCGTCTGTTTCAAAAAGAATTGTTGTATAATCATCAACTTCAAATTCCTGATACTGTTTTGCCATTTGTCCCACCTCCTTATTTCCAAAAGTCTATTCTGCCTTTATCCTGGAATAAGTACCATCAATGGGTCCAAATCGGTAACATTGAATATATGATAACATGAAATTTTTCTCAACACAAATAGAAATGAATATGTTTACCGGATGGAGCACATAAGTAGAAAATTTATTAAGGTATAAGCAAAATCCCTAAATATTATCAGTGGACATATTATGGGAATGTTAAAAATAATTACCTTTGTAAGGCTAAGAAGTACCAAAATGTTAAAATACTCTGCTAGCCATACACTTTGGCAGGTGGTACGATTAATTCATCAAATGAAGAGAGGATATAAAGATGAAAAGAGAAAGTATAACATTTGCAAGAAATTTAAAGAACTTAAGAAACTCACAGAAATTAACAATGCAGCAGATGGCAGAAAAGCTAGGTGCTGTAAGACAGACAGTATCAGACTGGGAAAAAGGAACGGCAAGTCCCGGAATTGATATTTTAGCCAATGTATGCAAAATATTCGATGTATCGGCAGATACAATGATATTTGGAAATATATTGGATGAAGTAAATTTTGAGGATAATTATGAAGAACATAAAAGAGTGATTTTTCCAAGAAAAAATGAAGGCGAAGAACCCAAAGGAATTTACAGACCGATAGATGTTGATATTGAGTATTTGGAAGACATTTGGAATATAACAGAAATTGAATTTAGTGACAGGCTGGTGATTGCTATAGGATTATATAGAAAGGGCTATAAAATTACTGATATTTATGAACAGGGGTTTACAGTCTTATTAAAGATGAATGTCATAGAAGATCAGTTAAAGCATGATATATTTGAAATAATGGAACATCTTATACATCATGATGATACATATCTGGCTAATAAAAGAGAAAGATTTGCTGAAAAATTTGAAAGGGTAAAGAGCAATCTTATCAATGATACACTTATCGAATTCATAGGAATGGATCCAAGCGGATATAAATATTATGTTGTGAATGAGTATGGTGCAATACTTGGCTATGCAAACAGCATAGCTGAATGTACAATAATAATTGATGAACAGCAAGATTATTCTAAGAAATATGAGATAATGGAGGTACAGGAGTAAATATAGGACAGGCTGACGGGAATATCTAAAGTTTTCATACATATTTGGAGTGAGCATTAATGCATATCATATTATTGATTATTCATATAATAGATGAAATGATATGGTAATGTATAAGATAATGTGATAAGATTTTGTGGTTTGAACTAAAGCGTAAAAGTAACGGACTGGAGGAGAAACACATATGACAGCAGAGGATATCAGAGAGCATTTAGGAAATCTTATCGGAGTAATTACATTTGAATATAATGGAAAAAACTGTGGGATTGACCCTTTATCTTTAAACAAGTTTGTGATGTGGTATGGTGATGATGAGACAGTTGCAGAATCTGTAGATGAGGTTATGAGCATTGGTTTTTTTGATGGAAACTGTCTGGAAGAAATCATAGAAGATGCAGAAGATTTTGAATATTAAATTTTAGGATACAGGTATTATGCTATGTGCAATTGCCTGTATCCTTTTTTGATGTGTTTGTGAGTGACTCTCATTTTAAATAAATTTGATATCAGGGCAGCCGGATACTTTACTTAACTTATCTTTGAAAAAAATTCTAAATCCGTTTTTTGAATTAGAACCATCATACATATTGATACATTTACTTAAGAATGAAGTATCAGTAAAGACAAATGGACGTAAACATAAGCGTTCTGACATACATATATTAACTGCACCGGTATCAGTTGTATTGTGTGTGATTTTTGATTCTTCTTTAAAGCCTGTTCCCTCATAAAGATGTCTCAGCAGATATTCTCTTGGAATAAATGTGGGACTGTAATCATCAGTTACAGTTTCCAAATGCCCGTGTGTAACAAATAAATTATCTAATTTACTTGTTACACAGCCTTTGTTTTCCATGTAACAAAAAGAGGATAAGAGTAAGTAAGCATCTTCGTAGCTATCGGTTATAATAAAAAGCCTTATTTTTGAATTCCGAAGGGAGTCTGTACTTATGGCTTTCTTAATTCTAATTCTTGCAGCATAATCAGTTGAAATATCTTCAATGGCGAATGTATGTATAGAACCTGATACTTCCCTGAAGGTTAAAATATTCTTTAACACAAAAGTATTTCCTGCATTTCCAAGAATGGCAGCCGGTAGGTATGCTGTACTCGCGTCAAGTCCTGGGGTATCACTTATGTTAAAGTAAAAAGCTTTTTTTATAATCCATTTCCTTAAAAATTCATAAAGCCCTGTCATATTTGGGTGAGCTGATAGGAATGTAGCATATAAGTCCCCGCCGAATACACATGAGACAGATAAGCCATTAAGACATAAGGATACAAATTTTTCATAACTTCCAGGATCATCAGTTCTTATAAAATCTACTGCCTTTTCGAATATGAGATTTCTTCTTCGAAGGTATTTTCTTAAGTTTCTTACATATTTTTCCTGATAGGAATTTGAAATTGAATCATTTTTAACAGGCAGTTCTTCACTTGTATCGAAAGTATCATTTGTATTGTCTGTATTGTCTGGCTTAGATGTACCTTCATTATCATATGTATGAACTGTACTGTATGTCTCCTTTGTACTCTTTGTCTCTATTGTATCATTTATCTCTTCTTTTGCCTGTTTCCAAAAAGTATCTGCAGTACCAGTGTTATCAACACTTCTTTCATTAGCATATTCATACAGGCATTTTTTGTATAAGCTGCATAGCAGGTTATTACCATATCCCATATTAGATATCCTTATTAAAATATCCAATAACCAATCTGTGTTATCTGAAAAAAGTTCTCTATATTCGATTGCTGATAGACTGTCAATCAGGTGAGTATATGATGAAGCTTTATCAGATTTATCAGAACAGCCTGCATTTTTGTTACCGGTATTTCCTTTCTTAATGATTTTTATTATGTCATCAACGGATAAATTGATATTCTCAAACATCTTTTCAAGATAGAGAAATGCCATGCTTTCAAGTGGCGTCGGTTTCTTTTCACCTGTCAAAGTTTTTTTGCCGGAACGCCTGAACATAACCCGGAAGGGTGGTATAAAAATGTGAGTGTGGTAAGGGGAAAAAGATGTGTTCCTTCTTCAAAAAAGTGTATATAATTAATGAGTTTTTCTTTTATAATCTCACTTCCCTGACTTCCTGTATCAACTTCAATATAATCTGTTGTCTTAAATACACTGTCAGTTTCGTTCTTATACATTGTGGTTACTAATCCGTCTGCAACAAAGTAGGTTTCATCAGATATATTACAGATATGCTCATAGGAAAAATCGAATTGAGCCGGATAGTAGGGATTTCCTAAGATATATGCATACAGGTCTATTATGCCGGCAGCATGCTCAAGGGTATGATTGTGAGTTAATGATAAGTCTTTTAGCTGTATATTTTTCTTAAGTGGGTGCTCTCCTAATAAAGAAAGTTTTTCGGCACACAATTCTCTTGCAGCATCAGTTAAATGGTAAAATATCTGATTTCCCTTATTCTCAGAGTCTTTGGCCTGTATTGTATCTATGATGTTTGTACCAATATTAAAGGTTCTTTTATTGATGTTTTGTATGTAGCATCGGCATACAGAGGATTTCCCGGTAACTTCTTTAATAGGAAAAAGTCCAAGGTAATTAAGCTGCTCTTTATATGCTCCTCCCATTAGTGCAATGGAAAGACATAAAAGTTCAGAAACATTTCCATCAATACAGTTCTCAACCGCTGTCTTGAAATATTCATACGCACCCTCACGTAAGAATGCTGGAGATAATTGTAAGAGCTTTAACTTATAAGCTAACCTGTTATCATCATTAATATTTTCTGATGCATATGTTATATCTAGCTGCGATGGGCGGTTATATAAAACATTGCAGGTATTAAGATTATTATATTTATCCATAATTTCTTCCTTATTATTTATCAGTCAGATTTATTGCTTTGTTTCCAGTGATAATTGTTAAATGGGTATATTTTAAAGTCAAATATTGATGAGGTTAAGGAGGCTGGTAAAATATTAGATTTATGTGCTGCCAGCACATAAAACACATAAACATTGATGGAAATTATATAAAATGTGTTACAATATAAAAGTTAAATGATTATGTAGTGTATTGGAGATAGGGAAATGGCAATTGCTAAAATGGGAAAACTTGTTGAAGTTGATATAAGAAAGCTCTGGGAGCATGAGCAGTATGATTTTTCTAAATGGCTTTCAGATAAAGAAAATCTGGAACTACTTAATGATGCCATAGGGCTTTCATTAACAGAGGTTGAGACAGAAGTATATGTCGGTGTTTACAGATGTGACCTTGTAGGAAAAGATGAGGTTACTGGTGAAAAGGTTATTATTGAAAACCAGCTGGAAGCTTCAAACCATGACCATTTGGGGAAAATTATTACATATGCGTCAGGACTTGATGCCAATGTAATTGTATGGATTGTAAAGGAAGCGAGAGAAGAACACAGAAGTGCTGTAGAATGGCTTAATAATAATACATCTACAAATATTAACTTCTTTCTTATTGAGGTTCATGCATACAAAATTGGCGATTCTAATCCGGCTCCTATGTTTGAGGTAGTCGAAAAGCCTAACAGCTTTATAAAAAATGCCAAAAATCAGTCGGGTTCTTCAGACCTTAATAAATCACAGTCAGAAAGACTTGAATTCTGGACACAGTTTAATGATGTTATAGTGGAGCGTGGAAAGCCTTTTAAGATAAGAAAGCCTTCAACAGACCACTGGTATGATATTGCCATTGGAACTAGTGCAGGACATGTTGCTCTTAATCTTGTAAATAAAGAAGGCTGTGTTGTTGTTGAATTATACATAAATGATGATAAGGAATTATATGATTCTCTGGAATTCCAAAAGGAAGAAATAGAAGCAAAGCTTAATCTTCCTTTGGAGTGGCGCAGACTGGATGATAAGAAGGCTTCAAGAATAATGCATAAGATTTATGGACTTAATTTTGATGATCATTCAAATTATGGTGAATTAATGAATGAGATGATAGACAAGGCGGTTAAGTTTATAAGTGTATTTAAAAAATATATGAAATAAAAAAGAAAATGAGTGTCAGCCGTTTGGATTTGAAAAGGATCAAATGGCTGATTTTTTATGTCAGGAGGTTTCTATTTGAATTACTGTTATTATTTTTTATGTTAATATGAAAATAGGAAGAGCAGAACTTGAAATGACATTAATTGACAAATTACGACAAAAAAGAAAAAAATATTTGTTTATGTGGTATAATATTTCAGAAGCAATAATGTATAAACTAAACGGATAGGAAACGGGGGCTATTTTTTGAGAATACTGTTTTGTAACATTGCATGGATGGATTATTATAAGGGAATTGTTCCGGGAAAAGATGAGCCAAAAAACGGAGGTTCATATGTAAAGGATACGAAAGATGCACATGAAAAGTATAATTTTAAGCCGGAACTCTTAAAACTAAAGGGATTCCCGGAAGGTGAGTATTGTCTTGGATTTGTGGAGACGAAAAGTACCAGCGCCGGGAAAAGGAACCAGCTAAATATTGAAAAGATAGAGGGCTGCAGTGATCTTAAAAATGATACAGAAGTTGATGATGTGCTGGTTGTGTACTGTGCATTATATCCGGACTCTTTTGATAAGGAAACATATGTTGTAGGCTGGTATAAACATGCGACAGTTTACAGACGATACGAAAAGCTGGAGTTTGATACTGAAGCTTCAGATAATGAAAGGTCAGATAATGAGTCAGCAGCAGATGAAAAATATATCCAGTTATACAATGCAATTGCAATAAAGGAAGATTGTGTTTTGCTTCCAAGGTCGCAAAGGCGAAAGACATTCTGGAGAGTGCCAAGAAAGAAAAAGGGTGTGGCATTCGGATTTGGACAGTCAAATGTATGGTTTGCAAGAGGAGAAGATGATAATAAGTATTTATCTGATTTTCTTGACAGGCTTGAGAATCAGATTGAAACCTATGATGGTGAAAACTGGATAGACAGATATGCAGAGTAGAAAAGGAGAGATGAATGCAGCGGGATATTAATACACTGATAGAGGATATTGTTAATGAGGAAATAATTAATGCAAAGAAGAATATAATTATTAAAATTCAGGAAGCATTTTTAACTAGCGGGATATCTGATGAATTATTTAAGGTGAAAGATGTACCCTTACATGAGATAGGATTTAGTGTCAGAGTCGAGAATGCACTCAGGCGTTCCGGAATAAATTCGTTAAAATAATTGGTTCTCTGTTCCAGATGTGATTTATTGAGGGTAAGAAATTTAGGGAAAAAAGGAAGGGCAGAGCTTGAAGCACTTCTTTTGGATAAGTATGGGGTTACTTTAAGAGAAGGATTAAAAATTTAGTGCTTAAAAAGACATGATAACAGTTCTTATACTATAAAGGCAGTATATGTATGGGAAAATCGGTATTGACCGAGCTCTTTGAGCGAGGGATACTTCTTGTCCGAAGGGCAAGAAGGTGTAACTGAGAATACTTAGATCAATCGAAGTTTTTAGGGCTAAAGCCAATATAAATAATACTAGACAGGTTTGTCCAATAGCGTAAATACGGCATTTTCTCGCTTTGTGTCGTGTTATGTTTAGTAGAATAATATTACTCAGTCAATGAAAGGAGGAAACAGTATGGATCAGAAAAAGATTGGACGTTTCTTAAAAGAACTTAGGAAAGAAAAGGTTATTACACAGGAACAGCTTGCCGAAAAGATAAAAGTTTTAGGCCGAACGGTTTCTAGATGGGAAACAGGTGTTTGAGTTATAATAGGACCAAGTTAGATGAAACCCA
>ULUW01066734.1_pt1 | contig 25724 bp, 17 predicted proteins | sample 1959041 | NCBI WGS metagenome assembly ULUW01 (sample SAMEA4835775, study PRJEB28245) | human gut metagenome | biome: gut microbiome; material: fecal sample | place: Denmark | collected 2008
TAGCTCGGAACTAATTTCGACAATCGCGGAGTATATTTCAAGAATAGGCCAACCGGCCACTCAAACAGCTGAAAAACAGTGAAAAAGTGCGGACATTTTTTAATGTAATTTTACACATTACGAAGAATCCCGTTTAACAGTTACCACAGAGAGGTGGCGATTGAAACTGCACGCCTCAGATTTCAGACGAACCCTAAAATTTGTAAACACACGAATTATGTCTGAAAAAATGCCTAACTTTGCATGCGAAATCAGACAAGAGGACAGATTTGGCTGCTTGCAACCTCTATAAAACAATGCTAAAACTCGCACAGCGGACACGTGCTCCTTCGACTTTACGGGTCAAGGTGGTGCACATTGCGGCCGGCGTTTCCAAACAACGATACGCTGCTGCTCCGACTGCTGACGATGCTAACATGAACAATAGCCGAATCCCACTCTGCCTGTTTCCGCCATGCGAAAGCAGGCTTGTTTTTTTTACGCCGGGCCAACGGGAAAAGCTGTTTCAAGCCTAACACCAAACCGGGCTAACCCTTACTTATTATTTTTCATTACAAAAACTATGGGATACTTATTCACATCCGAATCGGTGTCGGAAGGACACCCCGACAAGGTGGCAGACCAAATATCTGACGCCGTACTTGACCAGTTGCTGGCTTACGACCCCAACTCAAAAGTAGCTTGCGAAACGCTCGTTACCACCGGACAGGTGGTTGTGGCAGGTGAAGTGAAAAGCGAAGCCTACGTCGACCTGCAGGACGTGGTGCGCAATACCATTGCACGCATCGGATACACCAAAGCTGCTTACAAATTCGAAGCTGAAAGCTGCGGCATTTTCAGTGCCATTCACGAACAGAGCGGCGACATCAACCGAGGCGTTGACCGCAAAGACGCGGCCGACCCTATGGCACAGGGTGCCGGCGACCAGGGCATGATGTTTGGTTATGCCAACAACGAAACCGACAACTACATGCCGCTGCCCCTTTCGCTGGCGCACGACATTGTGTATGTATTGGCCGAAATTCGCCGCGAGGGTAAGGTGATGACTTACCTGCGCCCCGACTCGAAAAGCCAGGTGACGGTGGAATACGACGACAACCATGTGGCACGCCGCATCGACACCATCGTCGTTTCGACGCAACACGACGAATTCATCACTGCCGAACAAGCGGGCTCGCAGGACGAGGCCGACCGTCAGATGGTGGCACAGATTGAAAAGGATGTACGCGAAATTCTGATTCCGCGCGTGGTGGCTGAACGTGTCAATACGCCCGAAATCAAAAAACTCTTCGAAACGAACGACATCAAATACTTTGTGAACCCTACGGGCAAATTCGTTATCGGCGGCCCGCACGGCGATACGGGTTTGACGGGACGCAAAATCATTGTCGACACTTACGGTGGCAAGGGCGCACACGGTGGTGGTGCTTTCTCAGGCAAGGACCCTTCGAAGGTGGACCGCTCAGCGGCTTACGCTGCACGCCACATTGCCAAAAACATGGTGGCTGCCGGTGTGGCCGACGAAATGCTCGTTCAGTTGAGCTATGCCATTGGCGTGGATAAACCCATCTCTATCTTTGTCGATACTTACGGTCGCAGCCACGTGAACCTGACGGATGGCGAAATTGCCGAAAAGGTAAAACAGCTGTTCGACCTTCGTCCGGCTGCCATCGAACGCGACCTGGAACTCCGCAACCCCATTTACGAGGAAACGGCCAGCTATGGCCACATGGGACGCGAACCGCGCCGCGTGACGAAAACCTTCCGTTCGTTTGGCCAACCCGACAAAAAGGTGAACGTCGAATTGTTCACTTGGGAAAAACTCAACATGGTTGAGAAAATCAAGCAGGCTTTCGGTCTGTAATGATTTTGCCGAACTGATATACACACAAAAAAAGCCCCTTATCCATTCCTCTGCCAACGTGGCATGGAAGGGATAAGGGGCTTTTGCTCACTACATAAACTCTGAAACTTTAATACATATACATGAACATTACTGTTTACGCTGCTTCGAGCGGACAACTGCCCGAAGTGTATACCGATGCGGCTCGCGAACTGGGTTCGCTGCTGGCTCAAGGCAACCACACGCTGGTGAACGGTGCCGGACGCACGGGACTCATGGGTGCTTGTGCCGATGCTTGCCTGTGCAAAGGCGGCAAGGCGGTAGGCATTATTCCGCAATTCATGATCGACCAGCAATGGCAGCACACGGGCATGAGCGAACTCATCGTGACGCCCGATATGCACCGCCGCAAAGAGCTGATGGCCGAAATGAGCGATGCTTGCATTGCGCTGCCGGGGGGCGTAGGCACATTGGAGGAATTGCTCGAAATCATCACTTGGAAACAGCTGGGACTGTATCTCAAGCCCATCATCATCCTGAACACCAACGGCTACTTCGATGCCTTGCTCGCACAGTTGCAGCATGCCGTCGACGAACGCTTTATGCGTAGCCAGCACGCTGAAATATGGCGTGTGGCACACACTCCGGCCGAAGCCATCGAACTGGCTCGAACCACTCCGCTATGGGACAAATCGGTGCGCAAATTTGCCGCGCTTTAACTTGGTGACTCGCAACGCGAAAACCATACAATAGATTAGCGACATTCGAGGCAAATTTATTTTCCATAAATAGATGTTCCGAATTATTTTTACATTTGAATTGCGATATTGTGCCGTAGTTGTTTGTTCTGTGCGAAGGAGCATAGCGGGCTATGTGACTGAGCGCAGAGCAAGCAAATGCGGTGCAAGAACGTAATGCAAAGTAAAAATACTTCGATAGAATTATATAAAATAATTTTGAACACCTACTTAGCATTATAATAAATAATCGGAAGCACCTACTTATGCAAATAAAGTGGTATCTTCGTGGATAATAAATAGCTGTAAAGTATTTCCCCTTTAAATCCGTATTTACAAATCAATACAGTACTTATCGGTACAACCGTAACGAAAGGAGGCAATCATGTTGTATTTTGCAAATCCCATTTATGACACCGTTTTCAAATATTGGCTTGAAGACGAACGTGTAGTGAAAATCCTGCTTTCTGCCCTGCTCAAAAAAACGGTGGTGGAAGTGGAAATGCGTAAACACGAATATGCTAATGTGTATCGCGACAAAATATCCATGTTTCGCATCGATTTTGCAGCCAAAGTGCGCGAGGAAGATGGTCACACCCACTTGGTACTGATTAAACTGCAAAAAACGTGGCTCGAAACCGAAACGCTCCGCTTCCGTCAATACCTGGGCGCACAATATGCCAACCCGGATAACATGCTGAAGGACAATCATTTGTCGAGCCGTGGCATCCCGATGGTGGCCGTTTATTTGCTCGGACATCGTGTGGGCAACATTGAAGAACCTATTCTTTATGTCAAACATCGCTCGTACGACTACGAAGGCAATGAAGTGACCCAAGGATTGCCCGACCCCTTTGTCGAAAGCCTGACGCACGAAAGCATCATCGTACAAATTCCACGACTGTACAGCCGGGTGAACAACCGCTTGGAAAAAGTGCTAAGCCTATTCGATCAAACGCTTAAAAGCGACGACGACAACCGGGTTATGTATATCGATGAAAGCATTTACCGCGATGACCCGGAAATGATGTGCCTGATCAATCGATTGGTAGCCGCTGCTGCCGATGCACAAGTCAGACAAAACATGAACGTCGAAGAGGAGTTCTTTCAAGCCATTGAAGAACGCGATACACTCATAATGCAACGCGAAGAAGCACTCAAGCAACAAAAGGAACAGTTGGCTGAGCAAAAGGACCAATTGGCTGAGCAAGGACAACAATTGGCTGAACAAGGACAACAGTTGGCTGAACAAGGACAACAATTGGCTGAACAAGGACAACAATTGGCTGAGAAAGAGGAGCAGTTGGCTGAGAAGGAGCAGCGTTTATCAGAACAACACTCCATCATTGCGTCGTCGGCCCGCCAAATGAAATTAGCCGGAATCCCCATTGAGCAAATTGCAGCGATTACGCATTTATCGCCTGCTGAAATCGAAGTTTTGTAACACACGACCATTTGAGTAAGTAGGTGTTTAGGAATCAATTCAGCAACTGCCACAGCCAAGTGGAGATTCAATGCATGAATTATTTTTAAGCACCTACTTATTGAAGTCGTCTAAACTTTTCTGACGAAGATTTGATTTGGAGATTTATCTCTTCTAAACTCAATCTTCACCTTTCTTTTTGGCCGTTTTTTGACCTTTCATCAGTCGTGTAGCTCGCTATACTCCTTCTTCAAGGCCCAAAAACGCCTCAAAAATTAAGGCAAATCTTGAATTTCATAAAAGTTCAGACTACTTCATTTTCTGAAATTACCCTCATTTTTTCACATGCAGCAAGATACGCTTCAACACGTCCAGACACTTTCACCCCCTTCGAGTGAAGCAGAAAGTCAGGCTGCGGTGTCTGAACCGACGGCCGTGCCGCAAGGCCACGTGCGTCATAAAGCCTTCACCGACACCCTTGCGCGCCCCACCCTGCCCCACGAACTCCTGCCCCTGCCGGGCAACGAGCCGCTCACCTGTTTGCCCGAAATATGCCAAACAGACCCTTGGGCCGACGGACTGGTCAAAATTCAGAAGTCGGAACTGGCCGAACAGCTCGACAGCACCTCGGGCATGCACTTCAGCGAAACCTTTGTGCAGCCCTCGGGCATTGCCGGCGACCCTGTGCCCTACCGGTTCAAAAACGATAATTTCGTAACCATCACCCTGCTGCTGAGCTTTTTCCTCGTAGTGTGGGTCATATCGCGTTCGCGCCACTTTCTGCGCGACCAGATGAAGGAGTTCTTTCACCGCCCCAGCGTACGCGGCAACCTGTTTTCGGAACACGTCGAAACCGCCATACGCGGTCAGGTGTTTCTCATTTTCCAAACCTGCTTTGTCATCGGTCTGCTCTTCTTCGACTTTACTCAGGAAAAACAAATTGAAGTATTCAATCAGGTTTCGCCCTACAAAATATTGAGCGTCAGCGTAGGCATATCCAGTTTGTACTACATTCTGAAAACCATACTCTACAACTTTGTGAACAGCGTGTTCTTCAGTCGCGAGCAGCGCACGCAATGGAACCAGACCTACCTGCTCAGCGTGCTGGCCCTGGGCCTGGCGTTGCTCCCCGTTGCCCTGCTGGTCATTTACTTCGACATGAGCTTTGCCAACATGGTTAAGGCGTTCATTTGTATACTTGTAGTTGACAAATCGTTACTCATGTACAAGTGTTACCGCACATTTTTCAACTACACGTTCGGCTGGGTGCATCTTTTTTTGTACTTTTGCACCCTTGAAATCATGCCGTTGCTCATTTTGCTGCGAATCATGGTTTATGCAAACAGTTTTTTGCTGACAATTAATTAGTTAAACTATCATACGTAGCGCGGTGGATTCCGCCGCCCCAGCTGTCCAACAAACGTAGTACATGATCAAGAAGATTCTTGTTTCGCAACCGAAACCTACTTCCGAGAAGTCCCCGTATTTCGACATCGAAGCCAAAGAAAATGTGGAATTCACTTTCCACCCCTTCATCAAAATCGAAGGACTTTCGGCACGCGAGTTCCGCCAACAGAAGGTGCAAATACTCGACCACACGGCCATTGTGTTCAATTCGCGTCATGCCATCGACTATTTCTTTACGCTCTGCAAGGAAATGCGCATTGCGCTTCCCGAAGACATGAAGTACTTCGGCATTTCTGAAACCGTGGCCCTCTACATTCAGAAGTACGTGCAGTATCGCAAACGCAAGGTGTTCTTTGGTAGCACAGGTAAATGGCCCGAACTCGTAGCCGTTATGGCCAAGCACAAAGCCGAAAATTACCTGGTGCCCCTTTCGGATGTACACAACGATGATGTGGCCGAAATGCTCGACGCCAAAAAGTTGAAACATACCGAATGCGTAATGTACCGCACGGTAAGCAACGAATACCCCAAGGAGCAGCCCTTCGACTTCGACATGCTCGTATTCTTCACCCCTGCCGGTGTTGAATCCTTGCTGAAGAACTTCCCTAACTTCAAACAGGGTAGCACACGCCTCGCTTGCTTCGGTCCCGCTACCAAAAAGGCAATGGAAAACGCCGGACTGCGTTGCGACCTTTCGGCACCGACCCCCGAAGCACGCTCCATGACAGCAGCCATCGAAATGTATCTCGACCAGCAAAAGGCATAAGCCTTAAGCTCAGAAGAACATACTGATAACTGAAAAAGCCGGCAAGTTGTCATTACCTATCGGAAAATTTCAAAACAAAATGTAAGTGGCTGCACCGTGCGCGCTATGCACACGGTACAGCCATTTTTTGGACAGTCAGATATACAATATCAACCTACAATTCCTACTCATGGCAACCTTTACCTTCAGGAAACCCGAACATCTGTGCAAGCAAAAAGAAATCGAGGCGCTGTTCTCTGCCGGCAGCCAATCGTTCACGGCCTACCCGCTGCGTGCCACCTTCAAACAGGTTGAACCCACCACAGGACCGGCCGTCAAGGTGTTGCTCAGCGTAGCCAAACGCAGATTGCACCACGCCGTCGACCGCAACCGGGCCAAAAGGCAGCTGCGCGAGGCATACCGCCTGCAAAAGCACCTGCTGCTGCAAGCCTTGCCACAGGACACAGCCATCAACATCGCATTCATCTGGCTGGCCGAAAAACCCATACGCTCGGCCAAAGTCATGGAACGCATGCAAACCGTGCTGCTACGCATTGCCGACCGCGTGAACCACTCGAACCCTACGGCAGCCAAACCTTCAGAGGTGGCACCTCACGAAAATGAAGGTTGCGAAACAGTTTAACCCGTTCGGCAGCACCCCCTATCAGTACCCCGACTTTTGTCAAAATAACCTTGTTTGCCATGTTCAAACGTCTGCTCATTCTGCCCATCCGCTTTTACCAGCGGTTCATTTCGCCCATGCTTCCGCCAGCCTGCCGTTTCACCCCCACCTGTTCACAGTATGCAGTCGAAGCCATCCAAAAACACGGCGCGCTGAAAGGGTCGTACCTGGCCATCCGGCGCATATTGCGCTGTCACCCCTGGGGAGGCAGCGGCTACGACCCCGTGCCTTAATCCGTGGCACATAAAGACACAAGTAGAAGCATGAAAACGATTTTCAGCAGCTACTTATTGTGCGGCGAAGCCTAAAACACCCAGCAATGCCACCTTGCTCTGCCTGAAATTTCGTAAATTTGCCTTCGCTGTGCCGAACGCTACACAAGTACCGAATAGCCACCGGGCAATCCATTCCATAACCAAACCTTTAACCCCAACTCAAACCCCGGCCATGACCGTTGAAATCAAGAAAGTAAGCAATAAGGCGGAGTTGAAAAAATTCATCCGCTTCAATTACGAATTTTACAAAGACAACCCCTACTCCGTACCCGACCTCTACGACGACATGCTCAACACCTTTTCGCCGCAAAAGAATGCAGCATTCGAATTTTGCGAGGCCGACTACTTTCTGGCAATGCGCGACGGCAAAATCGTGGGCCGTGTGGCTGCCATCATCAACCACCGTGCCAATGAAACCTGGAACAAAAAGGTAGTACGCTTCGGGTGGATTGATTTTGTTGACGACCTCGACGTCAGCCGTGCACTCATCGACACCGTCAAGCAGTGGGGACGCGAACGCGGCATGAACGAAATTGAAGGTCCGCTCGGATTCACCGACATGGATGCCGAGGGTATGCTCATCGACGGCTTCGACCAGCTTTCAACCATGGCCACCATCTATAATTACCCCTACTACCCCGAGCACATGAACCTGCTCGGCCTTGAACGCAGTGCCGACTGGGTTGAAATGAAGGTCTACATTCCCGATGCCATTCCCGAAAAGCACAAACGCATTTCGGCCATCATCGCCCAAAAGTATAAGCTGCACATCCGCAAAATCACCAGCCGAAAGGAAATCAAGGAAACGGGTATTGCCCACGACATTTTCCGACTCATCAACAAGGCCTACACTCCGCTCTTCAACTATTCGCAAATGACCGAGCGGCAAATCGACCAGTACGTCAATATGTACGTGCCTGTGCTCGACCTCCGCATGGTCAGCATTGTCGAAAACGAGCAAAACGAAATTGTGGCCGTCGGCATATCCATGGCCTCGCTCTCTGAAGCCCTGCAAAAGGCCAAGGGCAAGCTTCTGCCCTTCGGGTGGTTCCACCTGCTCAAGGCTTTGAAGTGGAAACGTCCCAAGATGCTCGACCTCCTGCTGGTGGCCGTGCGCCCCGACTATCAGGGAAAAGGCGTCAACGCCCTGCTCTTCACCGACCTCATTCCCGTATATCAGGAACTCGGGTTTGAATATGCCGAAACCAATCCTGAACTCGAAATGAACGACAAAGTGCAGAACCAATGGCAATACTTTAAAACCGAACAGCACAAACGTCGCCGCTGCTTCAAAGGCAGTCTCTAAATGTGGCTCTCGGGCAAACAATCATTTGCCTTCCTTCTGCTTTGCAACAATCCTTCCTAACCCTTTTTTCTTAACGATATAAATGGCCGAAGATAACCTCCAACCTCAACCCAAACCCGAAGTGGTTTACGACGAAAGCAAAATCCGACACCTCGAAGACACGGAGCACATACGCACCCGACCGGGCATGTACATTGGCCGATTGGGCGATGGTTCGCACGCCGAAGACGGCATCTACGTGCTGCTCAAGGAAAGCATCGACAACAGCATCGACGAATTCAACGAAGGCTATGGTAAACGCATCGAAGTAAACATCCACGACAACCTTAGCGCCGAAATCCGCGACTACGGACGCGGCATTCCCCTCGGTGCACTGGTCGACGCGGTTTCGAAGCTCAACACGGGCGGTAAGTACGACACTGCCGTATTCACTGCCTCGGTGGGTATGAACGGGGTGGGTCTGAAAGCCGTCAATGCGCTCTCGGTGCGATTCGTGGCCCGCAGCGTACGCGACGGAAAAATGCGCGAAGCCACCTTCGAAAAGGGGGTACTCATCAGCGACACCGAAAGCACCACTGACGAGGAAAACGGCACCTACATCTTCTTCCAGCCCGACAAGCAGCTCTTCGTCAACTACCGTTTCCACTCGGAATTTGTGGAAAATCTGTTGCGAAACTACACCTACCTCAACACGGGACTGGCCATTTTCTACAACGGACGGCGCATCATCAGCCGCAACGGTCTGGAGGACTTGCTCAACGACAACATGACCGCCCCGGGCCTCTACCCCATTATCCACCTCACCGGGCCCAACATCGACATTGCCTTTACCCACACCTCGCAGTATGGCGAGGAGTATTACTCCTTTGTCAACGGCCAGCACACCACCCAGGGCGGTACGCACCAAAGTGCCTTCAAAGAGCACATTGCCCGCACCATCAAGGAGTATTTCGGCAAGAACTACGATGTACAGGACGTGCGCAACGGACTCGTCGCAGCCATTGCCGTACGCGTCATCGAACCGCTCTTCGAGAGCCAAACCAAAATCAAACTGGGCTCGCTCACCATGGCGCCCGACAAGGACTCAAACGGGCAGCCCTTCCCGCTCTCGGGCATCAGCGTCAACAAGTTCGTGGGCGATTTCGTCAAGGAAAACGTCGACAACTACCTGCACATGCACACCGACATTGCCGATGTGCTGAAGCAGAAAATTGAGGAAAGCGAAAAGGAGCGCAAAGCCATTGCCGGCGTTACGAAGTTGGCGCGCGAACGGGCCAAAAAGGCCAACCTCCACAACCGCAAACTCCGCGACTGCCGCATCCACCTCAACGACCCGGCGCCCAAAAGCAAGAAAAAGGACGAGGAACCCGATGCCGACCCGCGCCTCGACTCTGCCATTTTCATCACCGAGGGCGACTCGGCCAGCGGTTCCATCACCAAGAGCCGCGATGTCAACACCCAGGCCGTATTTTCACTCCGCGGCAAACCGCTCAACTGCTTTGGCCTGACGAAAAAGGTGGTCTACGAAAACGAGGAATTCAACCTGCTACAGGCTGCGCTCAACATTGAAGACGGACTCGACGGCCTGCGCTACAACAAAGTCATCGTGGCCACCGATGCCGATGTCGACGGCATGCACATTCGCCTGCTCATGATTACCTTCTTCCTGCAGTTCTTCCCCGACCTCATCAAAAAGGGGCACGTCTACATCCTGCAAACGCCGCTCTTCCGTGTGCGTAACAAGAAGAAGAAACTGCGCAGCGCGTCGGCACCTGCCGCCAAGGGCAACAGCAAAGCTGCCGGTGCAGCCATACTGAAAAAGGCGCGCCAGTCCGACCGTTCGGAGTTCGAAACCATCTACTGCTATTCCGAGGAAGAGCGTCAGGCAGCCATCAAGCGTCTGAGTCCCGACCCCGAAATCACGCGATTCAAGGGATTGGGTGAAATTTCGCCCGACGAGTTCAAACACTTCATCGGTCCCGACATCCGCCTCGAACCCGTCACGCTGCACAAAAGCGACAATGTCAAGTCGCTGCTTGAATATTACATGGGCAAAAACACCATGGAGCGTCAGGGTTTCATCATCGACAACCTCGTCGTTGAGGAGGACCCCACCGAAAGCGATTTCTAAGCCTCTCTTTTTTCATTCACACTTCCCATTCTGCTATGAAAATAGCCATCTTCCCCGGGTCGTTCGACCCCTTCACCGTGGGCCATGCCAGCATCGTTGAGCGCGGGCTTCCCATGTTCGACCGCATTGTCATTGGCGTAGGTGTCAACGACAGCAAGCGCTCGCTCTTTTCAACCGACGAACGCGTTGAAGCCATCAGCCGCATCTATGCCGACGAACCGCGCATCAAGGTGGTGGCCTACAACGACCTCACCGTCGACCTCGTACGCCGCGAAGGGGCTCAGTTCATTCTGCGCGGCCTTCGTTCGGTCAAGGATTTTGAATACGAGCGCGACATTGCCGCTATGAACCACCGGCTTTCGGGGGTCGAAACAGTGATGCTCTTCACCGAATCGCACATTGCCGACATTTCGTCGAGCGTCGTGCGCGAACTCATCGCCTACGGCAAGGACGTGTCCGACTTCCTGCCGCGTCGCCACACCCCCCGTTCCACCGACGAATAGTCCACGCGGAACCGGGTGCTCATTTCATTCAAAAAATGTACAATATGAAAAAACTCCTACTGCTGCTCGCGCTGCTGCTCACCCTCCCGGTCTGCGCACAACACCGCAGCCCTTACGACGACATCGACGTCAACCAACTCAAAAAACTGCAAATGGCACAAATCGCCATTACCAGTCTTTATGTCGACAGTGTCGACCAGAAAAAACTCGTTGAAGATGCCATCAACGGCATACTCAGCAAGCTCGACCCGCACTCTTCCTACACCAACGCCAAGGAAACGCGCAAACTCACCGAACCGCTCACCGGAAACTTCGAAGGCATCGGGGTAAGTTTCAACATCGACAAAGACACGCTCCTCGTGCTGCAAGTTGTCAGCAAAGGGCCTTGCCAAAAGGCGGGTGTACTTGAAGGCGACCGCATCATCGCCGTCAACGGCCGCACCATTGCGGGGGTAAAAATGGACCGCGACAGCATCATGACGCTCCTGCGCGGTCCCAAGGGCACCATTGCCCACCTCGACATTGTGCGCCGCGGAGCCAAAGACGTGCTGCACTTTAAAATCGTGCGCGACAAAATTCCGCTCAACACCGTCGACGCGGCCTACCTCATCACCCCCACCACAGGCTACATCAAGCTCGACAGCTTCGGAGCCACTTCGGGCAAGGAGGTACACGACAAAATCAAGGAATTGCAGCAACAGGGCATGCAGGACCTCATTCTCGACCTCCAGTTCAACGGTGGCGGCTACCTCAACGCCGCCCAGGAGGTGGCCAGCGAATTTCTGCCCAACGGCAAAATGATTGTCTACACCGACGGCCGCGTCATGCCGCGTCAGGAACTGCGTGCCGAGGGCAACGGACTCATGCAGCACAAGGGTCGCCTCGTTGTGCTGGTCGACGAATTTTCGGCCTCAGCTGCCGAAATTGTGAGCGGTGCCATTCAGGACCACGACCGCGGCACCATCATTGGCCGCCGCACCTTCGGCAAGGGTCTGGTGCAACGCCCCATCGACCTCCCCGACAGCTCCATGATTCGCCTCACCGTGTCACATTACTACACGCCTTCGGGCCGCTGCATCCAAAAGCCCTACGCCAAGGGGCAGAAAGAGGCCTACAACCGCGACCTCGACAACCGCTACACGCACGGCGAACTCACCTCGGTCGACAGCATCCGCCTCGACTCTACCAAGGTGTACCACACGCTCGAAAAGCATCGCACCGTCTACGGTGGCGGCGGCATCATGCCCGACATCTTTGTGCCGCTCGACACCACCGCCAATCCGCCCTTGCTGCGTGCCATTTACCGCAACAACCTGGTGCTCGAAGCTACCTTGCACTATGCCGACTCGCACCGCAAGGAAATCAAACGCAAATACCGCTCGTTTGCCGACTTCGACGCCAAGTTCGAAGCACCGGCTGAACTCATCGACTCCATAATGGCCAATGCCAAACGCAAAAAACTGGAACCAAAAGACGACAAGGACCTGGCCGACACGCGTCGCGAACTGGCCATCTTGCTCAAAGGCTCCATCATCATGCACCTGTGGGACCGCAACGAGTATTTCCAATACACCAACCGCCGCAACGACATCGTTAAGCGTGCGTTGGAATTTTTGAACGAGGGCAAGTAAACCCTCTGACCTCGTTCATCTCTCCATCAAGCAGGAGGTGTGCATCCCAACCGCACACCTCCTGCTTTTTTTGAGCGGAAAGCATCACGGAGTTTTGCAAAAGTTGCCACGCTGCAAACACAAAAAATGCAGAACGGCCCATAAATAAAGCGAAAAAAATTTGGCAGATTCGCAAATAGTTCATACCTTTGCAACGCATTTCGGAAACGAATGCCATCAATAATGGATGTTCCATGGTGTAATGGTAGCACTAGAGTTTTTGGTTCTCTCAGTCATCGTTCGAATCGGTGTGGAACAACATCCCCTTTCCCCAGAGTTCTGCTTTCCCCGCAGAACTCTTTTTTCTAAGCAGTGTCTATATGACACTGCTTTTTTTGTTTCGAACTCCTTCCTAATCATTTCTTCAGAGCGACTTCACCCATTGAAAATGCCCTCGAACCTGACGCGCACTTACACACGGCTACGAATGGCACGAAGGTTCATGGAATCAGTACAAAAAGGTGTGGGGCTGTAGCATTGGGGTGAGGCAAAACGTTGCTGCTTCGTACGTTTTGAGAATCGGCAAGAGATAAAATGTTATCACTTTGAAAGGGGAAACATTTCGCGGCTTCGGGTGCGCAGGGGCGGATTCAACAAACAGGTGAATAAAGGTGAAAATGAACGGATTCGCCTTTAGCTTCATTGCAAGGCGGAATGAGCGGGTGTGGAACCGATTGGAACGTTTTTCTGAAAACGCTGATTATCAGCAGTTCCAAGATTGTTGAAACTAGCTCGGAACTAATTTCAACTAGCTCGGAACTAATTTCGACTAGCTCGGAACTAATTTCGACTGGCTCGGAACTAATTCGGATAATCGCGGAACTACTGATAATCAGCGTTTTCAAAAAACGCAAGCATCGGTATCGCGCACGCTGGAATTTGGGGAAGGGATGCCCCAAGCGGAGCGTTCTCATTTTCAATTCGGTAATGTCTTTTGGTAAAATCCATAGGGTGTTTATTAGGGGGTATCAGCGGGGGGGATACGTGGGCGCAAACCGGGGGGAAACACATGGGTATACCCATATATATATTGTTTCCAAAATGCATGCCACATTCGTGCAAATCATAACCGGGCAAAAACGCGCGTAATATTCGCATTCATTTTGATTGAAACGCGACAAAACGCGCTGTATTTCAATGGTTTTGAGGCCGCGGTGCCCTGTAAGAGCAGGGGTATTTCAGCCCAGGGTGTCGTTCACTCCGTTCACTCTACCCTGGGCTGAGATACCATTGCCCTTACAGGGCGCCACGGATTCAAAACCATTGAAATATCGCATGTATACTATACCCTTGCCCAACATTTGCCACTGCGCTCGCCTTTCACTATCTTTTAATAAGACAGGAGGCGGCTCGGCAATGTCAAATAAAAATAAATTTTCATTTGCCACTGCGCTCGCCTTTCACTATCTTTGCCATAAAATAAAAAACGTGATGAACTCCCTCTCTGCTCTCTATCGCATTTGGCGAAGACAACTGAACCGTCTGGAATCCATACTGCCCAATACCGAAATAACACTTGAGGGGAAACAACGGCAGGCTGTCTACTTTTATGGTACATTCACCTCACTACTCAGCATACTCTTTACCCTGAGCGACATGACCGGCCCCTCGGGCATAGTGTTCTCCACCATCAACCTCGTAAGCGCCATAGCTTCCTTGCTCCTTTTTATTGCTTACCTGACCAGACACCTGAAACTCACACCGGCACTGACATCGGCACTGCTGCTGACGCAAACGGCCACTTCGGTCGAAAACCTCATCTGCGCCTTCTCCCCCTCGTCCTTCCATATCAGCCTCATCACCGCCAATATGATGCTTTCGGCCATTGCCATGATGCTGGCCGTGCTGGCCTATCTGCGCTGGGTACCCACCATCATTGCTGCTACCAGTTTGCTCACCTTCGGCATTTGTACCCTCATTACGCGCGACGAGGGATTGATGTGCTTTCTCGGTGTGTTCACGTTCATCGTGGTGATTGTGTGTATCCTGGGCGAAAGGGTGATTCGGAACTATCAAAAACTGCAATCGGAAAACTCGGGACTGAAAAGCGACGAACGAAGCCTGATGATGGCCCTGCGACTGAACAAAAAACAGGTGAAGGCTTACATCGAACTCTCTATGGTGAATAAGCCCAATGCCCGGGATATGGAGGTGTTCTTCGACATGGCGGGCGATGCGGTGAAACGTAAACTCGTAACGGCGGTTATGGACTACCTGAATAAGGAGAACTGTAAACGCGAAAGGGTGGTCAGTGCCTTCCCCGAACTCACGCCTTCGGAACACGAGGTGTGTATGCTCATTGTTCAAGGCAAAAAACAAAGCGAAATATGTACGCTGCTGAACAAAACGCAAACAAACATCAGTGCGCACCGCGGACATATCCGCAAAAAACTGGGACTGAACCCTGAGGACAACTTGCGCGATGTGCTGACCGAACGCATGAAGCAGCAAGGCAAACTCTCAGGATTTACCCCCCCTATCGCTAATGCACTTTCGGTTACCCCCAACCGCACAAAATGACGAAAATCAAGCCTAAAAACCCCAAAATCAGCATTTTTTCAAAAAAAATAGGGCTTAAAATTTGGATGGTATCGCAGAAAGCCGTATCTTTGCACCGCTTAAAGCCTAAAAGCAGGCAGTAAGTAGCCCAGATGGCGGAATCGGTAGACGCGCTGGTCTCAAACACCAGTGGGGCAACCCGTGCCGGTTCGACCCCGGCTCTGGGTACACTAAAAGCTAAGTATTTGATTATTCATTTACTTAGCTTTTTTGTTTTTATCGGAGATGTTCCCAAATTGTCCCCGATCATCCTTATGTATTCCACCAAAGATGAGGCATTTACTTCATGCCATCTATTATAGTATAGATTCGGGCTTTTCTACCATTCGCAATACATTCACGAAAGAAAGGGTTTAATTCTATATTCTGATTAGTAGATATTTACGGACCGTTTTTCCTGCACAATCCTAACTGAAAAAACGACTAAAAAGAGCATGTTTTCACTTTTGTTCTAAACCACGCTTTTCTTCTACTTTCTGTAAGTACCGATTGCTGCAAAACACATATTTGTCAAATTACCCTTTCAAAAAATAGTATGAAACCTTAATGCTTTTAAAATATGCGTTAAAAGAGTTTCAATGGTTGTGTGCTTCTGAAAAAAAGACTACTTTTGCGCTCGTGAAGAAAATGTGAAGATAAGGTGTGTACCTACATGGATATTAACTGATTTAGCAAGTGATAGACGTGTAGGCGTGATTTTGTCTGTCATTACCTCACACAAGGAAGGGCAACAAAAGAACAAAAACGTGAAATAACCAACAAATCTTTTTATTAACTCTATTACTTAATTAAATCTGTTAGCAAATGAAACGGTTTTACAAATTCCTTTCATTGTTCCTGTTCGCGTTAATAGGAATGACCAATGCGTCTGCTCAGGATTATAAGGCAGGCAAATTGCTCACTACCCCTGAAGAGGTGGTTGGCAAGGACGTAGTGCTGAATTCTCCTTTGGTTAGCAGCGCCTTTGGTAGTGCAGGTTACATGAACGGCCCCGGTAAGGTGAGTCAGCAGGTAACTGAATCTTGTATTTACAACTTTGAAAAGGTAGACGGCGAGGCCGAAGGTCATCCCCTCTACATTTTGAAACAGAAATCAACGGGCCTTTATCTGCAAGATAATGGCGAAGATGGTGAACAGGATGCTGTATACACGGCAGACAAGAGCAAGGCTTTCAAAATGACCCTGCTCAATGCTGAAAGAATGAGCGACGAAAATGCCGATCCTAAAACGCGTACTTCAGCTTTCCCCGGCAAACACATGGACTGGAACGACGCTGCATTCGTACTTACTCGCGCTGAAAAATGGGCCGAAATTCAGGAAGGCAACGAATACTGCTACTTAGGTTACTACGGTGTTTGCTTCTACAGCCCCTATGTAGACACCAACGTGTGGGAAATCTACGAACTGGTTAAGGTTCAGGGCGAAGAATTGCTCTCGAACTACCTCCAACTGTATCAGGTAGACGCAACAAACTTCCCCAACGACAAGACTATCCCCGGTTACTTCCAGAAGGCTGCTTACGACAAGGCTTTGGCTGCTTACAACGCTGCCAACGAAGCTTCAACGGGTACTGTAAGTAACGAAGAAGCTGAACGCCTCTGCAAAGAGTTGAAGGCTGCTTACGAAGAACTCTTGGCTGCTCGTATCCCCCTGAGCGAAGGTTACTACTACATCAACATGCCCAAGAGCGACCGCACCATGACCACCAATACCAAGGTGACCAATGGTAAGAGCGAAGACTTGCTGTGGATGAAGACCGGTTTCCAAATGCCTAACCCCATCGATGCTACGGCTGCTGCCTACATCTGGAAGGTTACGCCCGTAGGTAAGGACTCGTTCACGGTACAGAACTTCTACAGCAACCAGTACATCAGCAACAAGCGCAGCACGAACTACAAGGTGCCCGGCGACGATGCTGTGGCTTTCTTGGTTCAGAACGAAAGCGCCATCCTCGGTATTGCCAACAAGAGCAATAACAACAAGTCGGCATTCATCTTCTATGCCAACACCCAGGCTTGGGACACGCAGTTCCACGCTAAGCACGACAACCATGGTGTGATGTCTTGGAACGACGCAGAAAATGCAAACAACCAGTTCGTGTTCAACCCCGTTCCTCAGGCCGACATCGACAAAATCAAGGCTGAAGTGGCTCAGCAGAAGCTGAACGAAGACTTGAACGCTGTTTACAGCCAGGCTCTTAGCGTTTACTGGAGCGGTATCAAGGTAACCGGTGCTCCCGCTGACGAGGTGTTTACCGACAACGGCGGTTTGGCTGTTCAGTACTTCTCTGAAAGCAAGGATGCTAGTGAAGGTACACTCGAAGCTTTGGGCGACGGTGACTTCGAATCGTACTTCCACTCTAACTGGCACAATGGTACGTTCAATCCCTCTTTGAATAAGTATCACTATGTAGCCGTTGAACTCAGCGAAGCTCTGAGCAAGGGTCTTTCGGTGAAGATGGCTAAGCGTATGAACATGCAGGAATACCCCATGCAGCTCGCTATTTTCGGTGCTAACGAAATGGCCGAAACCGATGCTGACACGAAGTGGGAACTCCTTGGCTTCTCGAACGTAACTTGGGACATCACGAACCCCAATGTCACTAACGAAGCTCAGGCTGCTAAGGCTATCGGTACTGCCGGTATCACCTTCGAAGGTAGCTACAAGTACTTCAAGTTTGCTGCTACGAAGACTGAATACCGCATTGACAACAAGCTGACTGACCGCGGTTACATCGCTTTGAGCGAACTCCAGGTTTACCCCGGTACGGAAGATGCTGAAAACTCTACCATCAAGTTCGTTTCGGCTGAAACGCGCAAGAACATGGAAACTCAGCTGGCCGGTGCCAAGGCTGAACTCGATGCCAAGAAGGCTACGCAGGCTCAGATTGACAACCTCCAGGCTGCTTACGACAAGTTCGTTGAAGAACTCCCCGTTCCCTCACTCTTGACTGACGCTATCGCTGCTGCCAAGAAGGCTAAGAACGACGCTAAGAACGCCGGCTACATCGACGAAGATGGTAGCAAGGGCGTAGGTTACTACAGCATGGACGCTGTTGACGCATTCGACGCTGCCATCGAAGCTGCTGAAGCTTTCGACACGAACGGCAAAACGGCTGCTGAAATCAACGCTGAAGTGAAGAAGGTGAAGGATGCTACCGTAGCATTCCAGAATGGCTTCACGCTCCCCGAAGTTGGTAAGTACTACACGCTCCGCGGTTTCTCGAACAAGGTGAACAACTACACCAGCGACGAGTCTTGGCAGCTCACCTCGTACATGGCTCAGGTTCGCTCAACGGGCAACAGCCTCGAAGGTGGCTTGATGATGACTCGCCCCGACGGTGCTAACACGGTTGAATCATTGAAGAACGACCAGAACGTGGTTGAAATCAACGAGGAACTCGATGCTATGCTCTCTGACTCTATCGACGCTACTACGCACTTGAGCTACCTCTGGTACGTAGAAAAGGCTGAAGCCGGTAAACTCACGCTGCGCAACGTAGGTACGGGTATGTACTTCGCTCCTAAGGCAGGTGCTATCGGTCAGTCGGTTGAAGCTGCTGAAATTTCGCTCTCACTCGTTAAGCCCGGTGGCTTCGCTTTGAGCCTCGGCAAGAACGAAAATGGTGCTGAACAGTACTTGAACGCTTTGTCGAGCGATGGCCTTACGGCTTGGGGCGACAAGGGTGATGCTAACTCACACTGGTTCTTCAAGGGCCTCGATGCTGACGTTGCCACTTCAAGCGCTTACTGGCCTGTTGCTGCCGAGAAATATCAGATTCTGACCTTGCCGTTCGGCGTGGCTGCTCCCAGCATGGGTGCTGACTACGGTGTGGCTTACAAGGTGGTAGGTGTGACCGAAGAAAACAAGCTCGTGCTTGCTGAATACGCTGACGAAAACATCGAAGCTGGTACGCCGTTCATCTACAAGGGCGGTTTGGCTACAAACCTCGACGCTTCAATGTTCGCTGAATTCGAATATGCTGACGGCGAAATTTCTGCTATCGACAATGTGAAGTTCGCTTTCGAAGCTAAGGAAGCTAACGGCTTGGTTGGTCAGCTCTGCGGCTCGAAGAAGGTAGGTGCAGGCTATGCTTACCTCCAGAACGGCAATGCAGTGGCTACTTCGGCTGAAGGTACGAACATCGGTGCCAACAGCGGTTACATCTTTGTTCCCGATACGGCTGACAAGGTAACTGAAGATGCCGGTACTGCTACAATCGACCTCGGCAAGCTCGTTATCAACAGCATCGAACAGAACGACGTTGTTGTTCTTCCCACCACGGTTAACGTTTACAGCTTGAACGGTACGCTCCTCCGCAAGAACGTGAAGGCTACAAACGCTACGCAGGGTCTGCCCGCAGGCATCTACGTGGTAGGTAACCAGAAGGTTCTCGTGAAGTAATCTTTCTTTGATAAATCAGGTTTTCAATAACCTATAAATAATTAAGCCGCCCCACGCGCTCATGTGTGGGGCGGCTTTTTTGTGTTTAAGTGGGGATTTTTTTGAGGGGGGAGGCATTATCGGGCGAATCACATGGGTGAATTATCGGGCGAAACACACGGGCTCAAATCGGGCGAATCACATGGTATATAACCGGCACTCTATATGTAATAGTCGAGTCCTTTGACGCTGCCGTTTTGCCCATTCTCAGCCCGAAAAACGCGCTTATTTCTCTGCTGGCAGTATAATTGCCCCACGCACAGCAAAAACCGCTTGAAATACGGCAATAAAAGCCCTTTTTTCCCTGCCGGAATAGCCCTTTCATGGAGAAAAATGATTAACTTTGCAAGAGCGAATTTAGGCTGCACCTCAGCATTACCCGTGCAAACGCGTTTGCCCCGGTACTGCATTCGGTTGGCACTAACTTTGCGGAAGCGAATTTAGGCTGCACCTCAGCCGAAATCTCGAAAAACAACACAAACAGAGAATTATCATACGACCACAAAATGGAAGAAATAGAAAAGCAAGGCGCAACGGAATACAGTGCTAGTAACATTCAAGTGCTCGAAGGACTTGAAGCTGTGCGTAAGCGCCCCGCTATGTATATTGGCGACATCAGCGAAAAGGGTTTGCACCACTTGGTTTACGAAACCGTGGACAACTCTATCGACGAAGCCCTGGCCGGCTATTGCACCCACATTGAAGTGACCATCTGCGAAGATAACTCAATCATTGTACAGGACAACGGACGCGGTATCCCCGTGGATATGCACCCCAAAGAAGGACGCTCTGCCCTTGAAGTGGTGATGACCGTGCTGCATGCCGGCGGTAAGTTCGACAAAGGCTCGTACAAAGTGTCGGGCGGTTTGCACGGCGTGGGTGTGAGCTGTGTGAATGCCTTGTCGACCAAAATGGTGTCGAAGGTGTTCCGCGATGGTAAAATTTACCGACAGGAATATGCCAAGGGACATCCGCAGGCTCCGGTGGAAGTGGTGGGCGAAACCGACTTGCGCGGTACGCGTCAGCACTTCTGGCCCGATCCGACCATCTTTACCACTACGACTTACAAATATGACATCCTGGCCAACCGTATGCGCGAACTGGCCTTCCTGAACGCAGGTATCACCATTACGCTGACTGACTTGCGCAAGGACGACGAGGGTAATACGCGTCAGGATGTGTTTCACTCGGACCTCGGTCTTCGCGAGTTCGTGCGCTACATTGACTCGTCGCGTACGCACTTGTTCGACGATGTGATTTACATCAACACTGAAAAGAACAACATTCCTATCGAGGTGGCTATCATGTATAACACGTCGTATAGCGAAAACCTCCACTCGTATGTGAACAACATCAACACCATCGAGGGCGGTACGCATCTGGTGGGTTTCCGCTCGGCTGTGACGCGCGTGCTGAAAAAGTATGCTGAGGAAACGGCTGCCAAGCAGCTGGAAAAGGCAAAGGTGGAAATTGCGGGTGAGGACTTCCGCGAGGGTCTGACGGCGGTGATTTCGGTGAAGGTGGCCGAACCGCAGTTCGAAGGACAAACGAAAACGAAGCTGGGCAACAGCGAGGTAGCCGGTGCGGTGAATCAGGCTGTGGGCGAGGCGCTGACTTACTACCTCGAAGAACACCCGAAGGAGGCCAAACTCGTGGTCGACAAGGTGATTCTGGCTGCTACGGCACGTGTGGCTGCCCGCAAGGCGCGCGAAAGCGTGCAGCGCAAGAGTCCGTTCTCGGGCGGTGGTCTGCCGGGTAAACTGTCGGACTGCTCATCGAAGGACCCGTCGATTTGCGAACTCTTCCTGGTCGAGGGTGACTCGGCAGGTGGTTCGGCAAAACAGGGCCGTAGCCGCGCTACGCAGGCGATTCTGCCTTTGAGAGGTAAGATTCTAAACGTGGAAAAGGCTATGTGGCACAAGGCTTTCGAAAGCGACGAGGTGAACAACATTATCCAGGCTTTGGGCATTCGCTTTGGCATGGGTGAGGATTCGAAAGAGGCTAACCTTGACAAACTGCGCTACCACAAGGTGATTATCATGGCCGATGCCGACGTCGACGGTCAGCACATTGCTACGCTGATCATGACGCTCTTCTATCGCTACATGCCGCAGATTATTCAGGATGGCTACCTGTACATTGCCATGCCGCCGCTTTACCGCTGCACCAAGGGCAAAATTCAGGAGTATTGCTACACGGACCGCGACCGACAAATATTTATGGATAAATATGGCGATGGCTCGGAGGACAGCATCAAGACGCAGCGCTACAAAGGTTTGGGCGAAATGAACCCCGAACAGCTGTGGGAAACGACGATGTGCCCCGAAACGCGTATGCTGAAGCAGGTGTCGCTTGAAAATGCAGCCGATGCTGACTATGTGTTTAGCATGCTCATGGGCGACGATGTGGGCCCGCGCCGTGAATTCATCGAAAAGAACGCTATTTACGCCAATATCGACGCGTAACAACTGAACCAAAAAACTGAACAACCGCTTGACTTGCCCGCCCATTGGTTTCGGGGTGGGGTCAGGCGGTTGTTTGTGTTTGCAACGCCACTTTGATTTTCCTTTTTTCCTCAAAAAAATAAAAATTCTTTTCTATGCACCTTACACGCCTGACTTTGCTGTGCAGCTGGCTATGCGGCCTGCTACTGACTGCACAGGAACCTGCCGACTATGTGAACCCCTTTGTCGGCACTACGAATTATGGCACTTGTAACCCCGGGGCGATGTGTCCGAGCGGCATGATGAGTGCTGTGCCGTTTAACGTGATGGGCTCGGACCTGAACACTTACGACAAGGATAAACGCTGGTGGAGTACGCCCTACGAACACACAAATTCGTACTTTACGGGCTATTCGCACGTGAACCTGAGCGGTGTGGGCTGCCCCGACCTGGGGTCGCTGCTGCTCATGCCTACGATGGCTGATACGCTGTGTGTGGACTTTCACCAGTATGGTTCGACTTACACCGACGAGGTGGCTACACCGGGCTACTATGCAAACACGCTGACCAAATATGGCATCCGCACGGAGGTGACGACTACACCGCGCACGTCGGTGGCACGCTTTACCTTTGGCAAGGGACGCAGCCACATTCTGCTGAACCTGGGCGAGGGGCTGACGAACGAAACGGGGGCTACGGTGCGGTTCAGCGCGCCAAACGAAATTGAAGGCAGCAAACTGCTGGGCACGTTTTGCTACGATGCGCGCCAGGCGGTGTTCCCGATTTACTTTGTGATGCGGGTGGAGCGTGCCGGCACAACTTCGGGCTACTGGAAGTATCAGCGGCCGAAAATGGGCATCGAGGCGCAGTGGGACCCGGATAATGCGCGCTACAAACTGTATACGGCCTACCGCAAGGAAATGAGCGGCGACGATATCGGGGCGTGGTTCAGCTTCGATACGCACGAGGGCGAACAGGTGGTGGTGCGAATGGGGGTGAGCTTTGTGAGCATCGAAAATGCCCGCGAGAACCTGGAGGCGGAACAGCGCGGACGTTCGTTCGACGAGCTGCGCACTGAGGCGCGGAAACGCTGGAACGATGACTTGGGACGTATCCGCGTGGAGGGCGGCAGCGAGGAGCAGCGACGGGTGTTCTACACGGCGCTTTACCACTTGCTGATTCACCCGAATGTGCTGAACGATGTGAACGGACAGTATCCGGCCATGGAGAGCAGCGAAATACGCACGACGAAGGGTAACCGCTACACGGTGTTCAGCCTGTGGGATACGTATCGCAATGTGCATCAGTTGCTGACACTGGTGTATCCGGAACGGCAGCGCGACATGCTGAACTCGATGCTGGGCATGTACGAGGAGCATGGTTGGCTGCCGAAATGGGAGCTTTACGGGCGCGAAACGTACACGATGGAGGGCGACCCTTCGATTCCGGTGATTGTGGACTCGTGGATGAAGGGATTGCGCCACTTCGATGCGGAACTGGCTTACGAGGCTATGCGCAAGGGGGCGGTGACGCCGGGCAGTGAGAACAAACTGCGACCGGACAACGACGACTACTTGCGCCTGGGCTACATTCCGCTGCGCTCGCCTTACGATAACTCGGTGAGCCATGCCTTGGAGTATTACATTGCAGACTACGCGCTGAGCCGCATGGCGCAGGCGCTGGGAAAGACGGAGGATGCGCGGCTGTTTGCGAGCCGGGCGCAGGGTTACCGCCACTATTTCAGTCCGGAATATGGCACGTTGCGGCCGTTGCTGCCGAATGGGCAATTTTTGAGTCCGTTTAACCCGCGTCAGGGTGAGAACTTTGAGCCTTGTCCGGGCTTTCATGAGGGTTCGGCGTGGAACTACACCTTTTATGTGCCGCACGACATTCCGGGGCTGGCGCGCCTGATGGGCGGAAAGAAGGCTTTTGTTGGGAAACTGCAACGGGTGTTTGACGAGGGGCTGTACGACCCGGCCAACGAGCCTGACATTGCTTACCCTTACTTGTTCTCGTACTTCAAGGGTGAGGAGTGGCGTACGCAGCAGCTGACGCGCAGCCTCCTGGCCAAGCATTTCACGTCGAAACCTAACGGACTGCCGGGCAACGAGGATACGGGCACGATGTCGGCCTGGGCGCTGTTCTCGATGATGGGCTTTTACCCGAATTGTCCAGGCGACCCGACGTACATTCTGACGGCTCCGGTGTTCGACCGCATCGTCATCAGCCTGCAGCCCGGTTACTATGCGCGCCGCGAGCTGGTTATCGAGGCGCCGGGGGCTACGGGCTCGCAGGCCTACATACGCCGGGCTACGCTGGGGGGCAAAAAGCTGAAGGGCTATTTGCTGAACCACGACGACCTGGTGAACGGCGGCACGCTGCGCATTGAATTTGACGCCAAGGCTCAATGAAAAGCGGCTGTTTTCCTGACAATTCCGACGCAACAGGCGGATAGCTGACAGGTATGCAGCAGGGTCCGGCTTGGCTTACAGTCAGAGATTTGTAAGCTAAGCCGGACTTTTTTTAGCATAAATCACAGAAAGAGGGGGAAAAGTGTTCCTTATGTATTATTTATTGGCATTATTCGCGGATTTATTTGCGACCGATATTTAAATTCCCTACATTTGTTGCAGAAAATAAACATGGGGAACGCGTTTCCCCGCAAATCCTTAATAAATATGAAGACAAAAGCATTATTACTGGGAGCACTCCTGGCAGGCAGTGCCCTGACAGCTTCAGCACAGAGTGCAGGCGAATTTCGTTTTGGTGTAACCGCTGGTATGAACGTGCCTAAGATTACGGATTTAAACGCTGACTGTCGCATTGGTTTCAATGTAGGTGTACGCGGAGAATATAATTTTACGAACAATGTGTTTGCTGACTTCGGCTTGTCGTTTACGCAGAAGGGTTGCGAATACGAGTACATGGATGACGACGTGGCTAAGGTGAAGATGACCCCCGGCTATTTGGAAATTCCCTTGAACGTGGGTTACCGCTTTAACTTGGGCAACAATGTGTCGATTTTCGGTGCTACGGGTCCTTACTTTGCCTTTGGCGTTTGCGGTAAGACGAAGGTTGAACTTTTAGGCAAGGAAGACAAAGTAGACTTCTTCGATGGTGACAACGGCGCTAACGTGTTTGATGCCGGATGGGGCGTGAAACTGGGCGTTGAAGCTAAGGGCTTCCAAATTGGTTTCGGCTATGAATATGGCTTTACCAAGGTGGTTGACGATACTTCGTGTCACAACTCTAACTTTATGGTGAACGTGGCTTACATGTTCTAAATAATTTTTCATGGTATGAACAGTGTTCTATATTCAGCTTTAATGAACACTGATTGACTCAAGAAGATAAAACTTTTCGATTTTATCAAATGGAAGCCTGTATGCAGTGAGTGCATGCAGGCTTTTTTTGTGTGGAAAGGGGTGCCCACAAAAGAAAATGTAAAAATAATTTTGAACACCTACTTAAAGTTCGCCTTTATCTTCATTTCAAGGCGGAATTAGCGTTTGCGAAACCAACTTTGGTGTTTTTCTGAACGCGCTGATTATCAGCG
>ULUW01070801.1_pt1 | contig 25484 bp, 34 predicted proteins | sample 1959041 | NCBI WGS metagenome assembly ULUW01 (sample SAMEA4835775, study PRJEB28245) | human gut metagenome | biome: gut microbiome; material: fecal sample | place: Denmark | collected 2008
CTACGTTTTTAGGAACGTAGAACTGGACACCCTAATTACTTATTCCGCTACCTACACCTTGTAAAAGCCCCATCATATCAGCCAAACTGTCATCGCCTATGCTGTCAAACATATCCTGCAAATCGCCAGCAGCACCCACGCAATCGTTTATCTGACCTTCCACACCTTTCAGTCCGTCAGATATTTCAGCCCAAGCTGATTTTGTATCACCTCCTGATTTTCTCGCTGCTTTAAGATTCTTGAATCCCAGTGCTATTCTTTCAAAAGGATTTCTGGCAGTTACCTCTCGTTGCATTTTTTCGATGATGTCAGATAACTTCTTTATATCATCAACCGAAAGATTCTGTCTTTGTGCTTCACGAAAAGCAATGAAAGACGCAATCATCCTATTGATAGTAGTGGTTGTAAGTTTATCCAAATCCCCGAAAGCCTTTTCCCAATCGTCCGTATTCTTAAACTGTTCAAACCTTACATCGCCTATCTCCTTCTGCTCATTTACCCTGCGCTGTGCGATAGCCTTGTCAGTCGTCTCATCTCCGAACTTAGCTCTCTGTGCTTCAAGATTCTTAATGTCCTCATTTGCTTTCCGTTTTATTTCAATAATCTGGTCTTCATAGCTTCTGTTCTGCGTAATCAGCTTTGCAGCATTCGTAAGCGTGTTATGGTAGATTTCATCGTTTGCGTCTTTGTACTCCTGCACCAGTTTGGCAAGTTCCCCGCCAAGTTCCGCACCAAAAGCTGCATTCATGCTCTTTTCATCCATGCCAAGCAACTGCTCCATGCTTATAGTGGTCTTGCTTTCCTTCAAAGCTTTGGCTATTTCAGCTTTATACTGTTCCGCTATATTGGCAAACGGATTATCACCACCAAAAGAAAGACGCATCGCCACATCACCGCTAACGCCCGACTGCAAAAGATTCTTGTACAGATTCCACTGCTCGGTTGTCTTTTTAATATGTTCCTCCACATCTTTCAGAGACTTGTCAATATCCGATTTCAGCTTGTCCTGATTGCTTTTCTCAACTTTGAAGCCAATATCCATTACAAGTTCTTTCTTATCCTTCGGAATCTCTTTCAATACCCTCTCCCAAATCTTGCTTGGGTCGGAAATATCTTCTGCTGTTCCGATATAGGAAAGCACAGGAGAAAAAGTTTGGTTGGACTGCACCCTCTGATATGCCTTGTCCTTACCCTCCAATGCAGCCCATTCCTTATAGGTAGAAATGGCTTTTTCTATTAAATTTATTCGTTCTTTCCATTGGTCGGCTATCGCATCCCTGCCTTTTTTCTCTTTTTTCTTTTCTTCATTAAAAAGCAAATCACCGACTTTTTTGTAAGCATCATATTGAGCTTGCGATGCTTTTAGTTCAGCCTCATAATAATCCTTTTGTTCAGGTGTCATCGCCTTTTCTTTCATCCTCTTCAAGGATGCAAGCTCCTCTTCCGCTTCCTTCATGCGACTACTCCAAAGTTCGTAAGCAGAAGCCGCACTATGGACGCTACTCAACTCTTTATCAGAAAAAAGATTCCCTGATACGGATTTCATCAGCGTTGCGTAATTGCCAAGTATCGGTTTTGCATCATAATCCTCAATAATCGGAGAAAGTCTAAACCTCACGGTCAGGACCTCGTCCTCAATCTTTTTTCTTGCTTCTTCTGTAATATCTGGTATCTTTTTGGTAAAATCAACAACAGCCATTCTCAGTGCATCTTCCTGTGCTTTCGTAAGCTTAGAGAAATCCCATCCTTCCGCTTCAAGGCTTTCTTTTATATAATCCGAATAACTTTCCACGTCAGGTAACACCTCATTCTTAAATACTGCGTTACTTTCACGTACAGCGTCAAAATATGCAATTAATGCAGGTCGTTCAATCTTACCTGAAAGAGAATTAAGAACATTTCCATACGCTTTACTATAATCCATCAATAATGCTATCTGTTGGTTAAGTGTCTTCCCAGAAATAGCTTTTGCAAATCCTTCATCTGAATTTGCGGCTTCTTGTATAGCTGCTCCGATATTGATTGAATACTTACTCAAATCACGTAGCTTCTTCTGCGCATCCTGCAATGCTTCAGAATAGTCCTGCATATTCTCACGCAAACTTTCGTCAAACCATCCGTCCGTATTAGCATTTGCATCTTCACTTATATCCTTTATATCTTCAAGTATTTTATAAGCGTCCTCTGTTTCATGCAAAGCGTCTAAAAGATACTTATATCTGTCCACAAGTTCCTCGATTGCATCCGACTCTTTCTGTATATCATTGTAACGTGGAGAATAATTTTTTAATGTGTCTGCAATCTGTTCTATCGAAGAAATGAGACTGTCATCATTTATTTTCCCAACTTCAATCTTGTCAAACTGTTTTAACTGGTTATGTATATTCTTATAGCCTTCATTTGCCTTTTGAGCTAATTCCTCTATATTGCGTTTCATTTCATCATTCTTCTGCTTCCATGAAGTATATAATTCCAAAGCGACTGAAAGTCCTGCAAATATTATTGTAAACGGATTAAACATAAGCGATTTCAAGGATGCTCCAATGGCTCTGATTGATGCGCCTGCTGAAGAAAGCATTACTCTCCATTTACCTGCATTTGAAGCAGCCGCCATTTCCGCACGTGAAATCTGCAAAAGTTGCGCTATATGCCCTGCTTGTCCTGCTTTCAGCTTCCCAAGTGCTATAAGCCTTAAAGCGTACTCTCTTGTCAGTTGTCCGCTCACTGCCAACTGACGATAGTCTGCTGTTGTCATTTTTCCCGAAGATACAATAGCCCCCAGTTCAGCTTGTGTCAAAGTCCGATAACTTTGTGCAACCCGAAGTATATTGACCTGTTTCTGTTTTAACAACATAGCATTTTTGAGAATGGAAGCATTTTCCTTGCCATGAAGTGTATTAAGCCCAACAAGTGAAGCTTTATAAACTCCTAACCCGGATGCAGCCGAAACAATTAGAGGTATAAGATATTCCCAGTTACGCATTACATCAGTAAGCCCTTCTATCATCCCTTTTGCAATAGAATTGCTACTTTCCGCAATATCTGCAAGCATGATGTCGTATGCGTCTTTAAGGTTACTCCATTTTCCGGCAAGCGACTCACTAAGTTCTTCCTGCATATTGTCGAACATTCCTCCAGTTTCAGTCATTTCCCAAAGAACATCCTTCACGTCCTCAAAAGAAACTTTTCGCTTGCTTATCATATCCATTACATCCCCCACACTTACGATTTTTCCTTCCAATTCAGTGAACTTGTCCGCCAAAGCCTGAATCAAAGGAATACCTGCTTCCGTAAATTGACGCAATTCAGTACCCTTCAAAAACTCTGCACTTCGCACCTGCCCATATGCAAGGATAATTCGGCTCATATCAACGCCAAGACCTGCCGATATGTCTGCCAGTCTTTTCGTGGTATCATAAAGTTCATTGTACGGTATTGAAAAAGCTGCAAGCTGTTTGGTATATGCGGTCAGTTCTCTTATTCCAAACGGAGATACAACGGCTAAATTTTTAATGTTGCTAAATATCTCGGTAGCTTGTCCGGCATCTCTCAGTATGCTTCCAAGCGCAATCTGTTGCTTTTCAAATTCTCCACCAATTTCTATAACGCTTCTTAGAAAGTTCTGTATTGTATATATGGAGTAAACGCCAAGTATCTCATTCCTAAGCTGTGATGCTATGGAATTTGTCTTTACCATCGCATTATTCAACTCCGCATTTGCCGCTTTCTGCTGTCTTGCCGCTTCCGCATCCCTCAATCTTGCTTCCCTGAGTTCCGCCAGTGCATTACGGCTTCGCTCCAAAGCCTGCTGGGAACTTGCATAAGCTCCAGCGCGTATAAGCTGGTCTTCACTGGATGGACGTATGCTACCAGCCATAGAGCCTGCCGCACCCGATACTCTGCTATAAGCTCTTTGTATGGCTGCTTCAAGCTGGTTATCCTTTATCGCAAGGCTTAAATCTATCGTATATTCCCTATTTTGTAAAGCTTGGCTGATTTGTGAATGCAGATTCTCCTCGTCAATCGTTATACCCAGCTTTGCGCCTTTCGTCTCTACATTCTTGATTATCCTCTCCCAATCATTTTCTGTCCGGTCATTCAAACCGATGTCAAACCATAATGAACCTAATTTAGCCATACTCTATCGCTTCAATTCATAATTAGACAAATCAAACTTAACCTTTGTGCCATTAGCGTATTTGCGCTTCCATTCCGCTTCCATTTCTCTTATACGTTCTGCACTCACTTTCAATGCGGACGGCTTACCCTTATCCCTTTTCTTCGGCTTTCTGTCATACACTGTTATCGGACAGTCTATCGCCATAAGCTCTATCTGTGCTGCCGTATATCCGTCATAGTACCCCCACATCGGGATGTTCACAAGTCCCCAAAAGAGTTTCAAAGGCGCAGTAAGACACGGATGCTTCTCGCCTAACGCCCACGCTGCCCCCCAGTACGTTCTCGAAGGATACGATTTACTTCCTCCCTCGTCATGTTCATCGTGTCGTCCCTCATCCCGATCAGTAACATGGTAGCTATCAAGTACCCCTCCACTGGAACTTTTTTTTTACACATGTCAATGAAAGGCACAAGTTCCTCCTCGCTGTATTGCTTCACATAATAGTACCACCGCCACAATATCCAGTAAAAGAAGAATATCTTAAAGAATCCGTTAAGTCGCAAGGCGGCAGCGCACTTAAAAACCACCTTATCCTCATCCTTTTCATTATTAATAATGGATGTAACCTTTCTTCTCGCACGGTTTCTTACCCATCGCACGCCCCATCTCCTACCTCTTACCTCCACATAGTCCTTCGCATTCTCCACTATGCTGTCAAGTGTTTTTTTATCTTTCTCTGTCGGCTCTATTATCTTTTTCTCCATACTCAAATAAATAAAAATGGCGGTGAGCAAACCTCCCACCGCCACTCCGTTTGTTATCATTCAGTTCTTATTAATCCTATAATGAAGGTGCTGTGCTTTGAAGAATGAAAATCTCTACACCTTCTGAATTTTCCAACGGGGTAATAGGCACGTTGAAGTATGCCGGATTATCACCATCGGCAAGCACAAGTGAACCGAACATTTCCACGTTCGGCAAAACAACGATTGATTCCTCGTCCTGACTGACAACAAGCAATGCTCCTTTCGCCTTTTTCGGGGAAAGGTTATAACCCGAACCGGCAAATGTTTTTCCGTCAATAAGGGATGAAGCATCCGCAACTGCCGCAGCCGTAACCTTATTTAAGAAAAGCTCATTTACTTTGTCTGCAAAGCTGGCTACCTGAATGGAAATGTCGGGGTCTCCTTTATCTACACGAGCCACCCAAATCGTTTCATCTGTCAATCGAATGTTTGTAGTTTCCGCTTCACCCGAATTAAAAGTAAAGCCTTCGCCCAATACAGGTAATTCCATATCAATCGTTAACGAAGTTCCCGACAAGTCTGTGGACTTGATTTCGGAAGATTTATGGTAAATCTTACTGACTTGGTTGAATATCTGTCTTAAATCGACCTTTTTGGTCGTAACCGTAAATCCTGCCATACTACTATTAATTTTTAAAAGTTATAATTATCTGTTGTATTGATTATAAGCCTTGCCTGCACGTTCCAAACTGTATATCCCAGTCCGTCATTGCCTTTCAGCACGACCGTAGGACTTACAAACGAATAACGTCCTGAAACGATTGGAAATTTCGCAGTCAAAGTGTCAAGCATCTGTTGAAGTCTTATAATATTGGCTATGCCTGTGGATTTGTTTCTTGCCATAAGCTCAAACCTTATTACCGTGTCTTGCTGCACATTATTGTCATTTACCGTTACAGGCAAAGATACCACCACCATATCCTGCATCTGCTTGCCTTTAGCTTCCGGGCGATGGTCAGGAAACACGTTCTCGCTCACATCAGAAAGCAATCCGCAAATCACTTGCAAGCATTCTCCTATGTAGAATTTCTTTGTCATGGTATCGGTTTTAAGTTCTTGGATAAAATCTGTTTTGCTCTCTGAAACGTATCTGTAAGTACATTTAGGTTATGCACGCTTTCTATGTATTCAGAGTATTCTGTTCCGGTAGCCATTACTATGCCGAAACTTTTGTCAGGAAACCCCTTGTATGATTTCAGAAAATCAAACGATGAATCTTTTCCATACAAATCATCCACATCAACACGCCCTGTTACAGCCCTCGGATTTCCCTCATACGGTTTGTTTAGAAATACTCTTACACCTTTAGGAACTTTTTTCCTAACCGGACTTTTGCTCCACATTTTCTGATTAATATAGTACTTCAATGCTCCGTCAATGTAAAGACCGCAAGCGTATGATGTCTGTGTGTTCCCGGTAAATCCTTGAAACTCCTTTGATACCACAGCGTCCGCCAACAAATCGTCGCAAACCTTTGCAAGCATGTCGTATATATGGCCGCTTACAATATTTTGCATAACCTTTTTAGCCTTTATCAATTCCGAAGCATTGTTTCCCATATCATCAGTTTTTAGCCATGTCGAAATAAACCGTAGTACCTAAATTCCCGGCATAACATTCAGTTACCATACATCCTGAATAAGAGCCGCCCCTATCCGTAACGTCTATCGAATCTCCCGACACAATTCCACCGATAGTACCCGGCAAGCTTAATGCGTAACTTCCTTTCACAACATTATCAGCCTTTGAAGTGCTGTTTATGTATTTCCGGCATTCGCCTTTGTATAACACAACCTCTTTCCCGTCCCCAAAAGACGTTTCACCTTCCATTCGATAAATCCTGCATGTATGGGGAAATCTCGGATTCAACACTTTCTTCGCCATAGCCTCATTCCAAAACAATTCATCTTCATGCTCGACTTAACCACATTCTCGCCATACAGTTTGTATATATCGTTCGCCATTTGACGGAGATTGCGCTTGTCGTATGCGGAACTTTGCGTACCGCCTTCTCTATGCTTCCAGTCCCCGTCCGCATCTTCCACGCTTCCCGTTACACTCGGAGTGGATGCGCACCACATATACAGGTCAGCCTTGCACAAGTCCCTTGTACGCTTATCAACGTCGGAAATGTCCGTTCCCGAAACAATCTTCCTATCGATAAGAATAGTTGAAATTGCACTGTCTGAAACCTCAAACCCTACACAACCACGAAGATATTCCTCTATCGTGGTCGTGTTTGTTCCTGTATTTTGAGAATATATTTCCATTACGCAGTAACCGTATAAACACACATATATTGAGGCATATTCGGAACGCAAAGCACCGCCATTTCACTCTCAACATACATGGACTTGGTTTTTGATTCAAATCTCTGTGTAATCAACGTTCTACCGTCGTCAAACCATGCGATTTTCTGTGTCGGGTCATCAGTGAATACCAGTGGCTTGACACTCTTGATTGTACCAATCATACCATCCGGCACGAATGAGACATTCAACGGATTGAAGTTTTCGATGTTCACAGGTTTTATAGCTTTGCTCGCTTCATCGAATTTCTCCACGGCTGCAATACTGTCGCGCGGCACAATAGGACAACCGATAATACTCTCAATAGCTGCTTGCTTGGCGGCATCGGTCATGTTGGTGGCATATCCTTGTGCTGCTGCTCCCGGGTCTGTAGCAGAAGCACAAGGATACAAGGCAAGTCCGATACGTTGCAATACCTTGGTATGTGTCAACAGGTCATCGAACAGGTCGGAGGCGATTTCAAAATGCCCGTTCGGGAAGCCTTTCTTGCGCATTTCCTTACGTTTGTTCTTCAGGTAAAGCAACGGATCTGCATCTGTACCCTCGTTTGCCGGAGTGTGTTCAGTTGTTTTCCACCATCGTTTTTCCCCGCTCAAAGTTTCTTTGTTCGCACTCGGAATGCCGAAGTCAAATGTCAGTCCCTTGATACCACGAGGGTTGTTTTCCATATCAATGGTAAATTGTCCCGTTGATACCACTCTCATGCGCTGGTGGGTGATGGCATTTCGGTTTCCGGCCAACAACTTGTCTGTACTTTCATACATCAGTTCCAGTAACGAATCAATGGTTTCTCCTGTCAATGACGCTTCTCCGAAGCGTTGGTACATCAACATTCTTTCACGCAGCATCTTTGCGTTCATCGGATAGCGTTGCTTTTGTGTCGGAATCTTATTTGAACCGATTTTGAACTCTCCCAAAGACTTGTCAAGTCCTTCTGAATCCACATCTACATAGACGGGCAGTGTAGCGATTCCCAATGACGCAATCAGTTGCTCATAAGTATAATCCAACTGAATTTCCGGGTCCCAATCAAAACCGTCAGCTTGCAACAGATTGTATTTATCTTGAAAACGATCTACAAACTGTTGGAAAGTGCAAGAGCCCAGTCCTGCGTCAAGCAATTCATAATAACTTTTTATGTTAGTTCTCATCTTTTATCTTTTTCTTTGTGATAAAACTCCATCATCTGCTTTCTCTCTGATAGGCACAATCATTGGCAATGCCGCAAATACTTCTGCCGGGATTTTCTCTGCGCAACGGTCAGAATAAATCTCACCGGCAAATACCACACTGCCGGTAGCGAAAGTCGTATCACTCTTTACATACACATCATTTTGCAAAAGCCCTTTGATGGTATTAGGTTCTACTTCTCCGCCTCCATCTGTCAACTTGATTTCCGCAGACTTGATAATCTTGATTTCGTTCTTCACTTGGTCGAACTGGCACATTGAACCAGATGGAATCACTCCCTGTGAAACAAAATCCGAAATATTGGTGATTTTGCCACCACAGGGGTATGCTCCTTTGATTTCATGCCATATATTCTTGCCCGAACCGAAGGACTCTTCTTTTTTCCTGAATGAATTTCCTAAAGTTTCCATACTATCTTTTTTGTTACTGTTTACGGGGGAATTTCCCCTCCTTGATTTTTCTTTCGAAGAAATTGTCAAGCACTTTCTTACCGTCATTGCCTCCTCCAGTACTTACGCCCCCGTAAGGAGTTGCACCTTCGCCGAAATAGGCTTTCAGTTTGCTTTCATAGACTTGTTTGGCTTTTTCAAGCATAGCCAATTCATCCATTCCATCGGTGTATTGTACCGCTTTCACGGAATCTTCCCACAAGCTTTTGTTAGACACTTTCAATTCCTCGCATTTCTTAGCAACGGATTCACGGAGCGAGTTCACGGCATAGGCCCTCTTGTCGTTCTCACGCTCTTTCTCCAATGCTTCAAGCCGTTTCAACAAATCGTCATTTGCGCCTGCTGCCGGAGGTGCAGGAGGAGTAGATGGTGGTGTGTTGGGCTTGTAATTTTTCACGAACTCTGCATTTTCATGCCGCAACTGTCCTCCCATAGCCTTCAGGAAAGCCACGTGCTTGTTGTAAAATTCATCGTTCACAGAAGCATCATCCGTGATGTCTGGCAGAATCTGGTCTAAGTAAACGTCCAAAGTCCTGCCGGAAATTCCGGTTTCTCCGTACATACCGTTCGCATCAGGTTCTCCGATACGTTGGTTAAATCCATTCAAAAGGGTCTCTTTTTCCATGTTCTTTTATCTTGTTAAAAACAAAAAGAGCTGCATCATGGCAGGTCTTGCCACAATACAGCTCTTAGGCTATTTATTTTAATTAATATGTTATGTTCGGAATACGGATTCGAGCCGACGATATTTTGGTTATGAATCAAATAAGCTACCTCTGCTCTATTCCGCGCTGTTTACTCCTACAATGTCAACATTTACGTAAGACTTGCATCTCGGACATTTCACCCTCACAATCAAAGCCCCTTTCACAAAACGGACATCCATCAAAAGACATCCGCAAACAGGACATCGGGCTTCCTTGACCGTTTCCGTTTCAATATCCGAAGTTTCTGTCTTTACTTTTATCATAGGATTCTATTTACCGCAAATATACTGAATATAATTGTTTAAACAAATGTTTTATATAAAATAATTATATTAGCAATCAAATTATTATCTTTGCGATAAATAACAGCCACAGAGCTTTGTATACGTAGTCTTACGACTATGTATGCAAGGCTCTTTTTTTGTGTTTATGGTAGATATAGCAACTAATAAAGGAGAGCAGGTATTATCATACGATGAGATAGAACGATTGCGAAAGTTGCCAAGCAATCTGAAGATTATCGCACAGAAAGGTTGTCAGGAGAAATTTCTGGCGACCAATGCGGATATTACCATCTTTGGCGGAAACAGAGGACCCGGGAAGACTTTCTCATTACTTATGGAATGCCTTAAAGACATTAAGAACAAAGATTTTAACGCCGTCATTCTTCGTTCTGAAAAAGGTGATTTTAAGGGAATCATAACAAAATCAAGTAAACTGTTTAGCCAATATGGTACATATAACAGGTCTCAAAACGACATGACATGGAACTTCACAGCCGGAGGGAAACTATTCCTTACTTATTTCAGTGATCCAATAGAGGATTTTAAGAAAAGATTCCAAGGGCAGGAATACGCATACGTCGGAATTGATGAGATTACCCACATTCCTTATGACAAATTCAAGTACATATTAACTACCAACCGAAACTCATGCGGCATACGAAACAGATTCTATGGCACATGTAATCCCGATCCCGATTCATGGGTCCGCAAATTTATAGACTGGTGGATCGGAGAAGACGGATTGCCGATAGAGGAAAGAGACGGTGTGATAAGATACTGTTTCATGGACGGAGATTCCCCCGATACGATATACTGGGGAGATACCCCTGAAGAAGTGTACGGACAGTGTAAAAACATCATTGACCCTCTATGGAAAGAAGAGTTTGCCGAATACGGATTCAATAAAATTACCATGTTTGTCAAATCGGTAACTTTCATCAAAGGAAAACTGGAGGAAAATATATCCCTTTTAACTTCTGACCCTAATTATCTCGCCAACCTTGCGCAACAGGATGAAGAACAACGCGCAAGGGACTTGGAAGGTAACTGGAACTACAAAGCGTCGGGCGATGACCTTATAAAAATGGAGGATATGGAACGGATGTTCACCAATGCCTATCAGTTCGGAGACAATATAAGGCGTGCGTCCTGCGATGTGGCTTTTGACCGGGGAGATAACTTGGTTCTTCTGTTTTGGATTGGTATGCACATACAGGACATTTATGTCTGTCGGGCCAGCGCAAAGGATGCTCCTGCCCTTGTAAGAATGAAACTCCGTGAATGGGGTGTACTGGAACAGAACTTTGTATATGACCTTAACGGAGTGGGACAGACATTCCGTGCCTATTTTCCCAACGCAGTCGGCTTTAATAATATGGGCGCGCCGATAGCTGTTACCAAATCGGAAGAAGATTCCATCAAGTATATGTACACCACACTTAAATCCCAGTGCGCATATATGCTCATAAAAGACTTCCGTGAAGAAAAACTGTCTATCAATCCCTCATTACTCGATTTGAAATTTTCCGGCAACGGATATTCGGCTACACCTCTCCGCAACATCCTTATGAAAGAGCGAAAGGCGGTAAGACAGGCAGAAGGAGAAAGAGGATTCGCCATCATCAAGAAAGAATTTATGAAACGGTTTGTCGGACACTCGCCGGACTTTATCGAAGCTGTCATTTACCGGGAATATTTCAACATCAAACCCCAACGTACCAAACCGAAATGGGGACTAAGACAAGTTTCAAGACCATACTAAATACATAGCCAAATGAAAACGAAGTACATCAAAACCAAACGTCCTTGGCTGAAAATAAAGCCTACGGGATATATGAGGAACGGAGAAGCCTACGGCTCATCCCTACCCAACGCAACGGAAGACAATGTTATTTATCATATAATCTCCCAAGCCGATTTCTTACGCGAACTTTACCCGTCCGGCCATGCAATCAACAGTGAGGAATACTACCCGGACATCTGGAAGGAAGAAACCTACGAAATCACTGACAAAAACGGGAATCCTACGGGCAAACAAGGAACACGACTATATAAAGAACTTGTTCCGAGATACGCGTTTGCCTTCCAACGGGTGATACTTGTAAAACAGCTTGTACACCTTTGCGGAAACGATATTCAATTTGAACTGAATGAGGATAAACCGTCCGACAGTCAGGAACAAACCTTTTCATTCATCCGCAAAGGATGGTTCAACAAGGATATGGAAGTGGCTTTTTATGAAGCCGCCAAATCCGTCAAAGCCACAGGCGACGGAGCTTTTGTAGGATTCATGGATAACGGAGATTTCAAATGGAAAACCCTCTCTTATCTCAACGGAGACACCCTCTACCCTCACTATTCCCAATCGGGAAAACTTGAACTGTTCGCCCGCTCATACTCTGATTATGACGAAACAGGTGCTTCCATAACGGAATGGCTTGAAGTATGGGATGATACATTGTTCTACCGTTTCAGACGAAACGGAGAAAAGAAAAAGACCATAATGGACCGCATTACACGTATGCTTGGGATTGACGGTTATTCACTTGCCGAAGAACCCAAACCGCACGGATTCCCATTTGTCCCGGTAGCCTACAAAAGAGACGAGAATGGAGCCTGCTGGTCTGATTCACAGGACAGCATAGACGGGTACGAACTTTCGTTTTCACAAATGGCACAGAACAATCAGGCTTTCGGATTCCCAATAATGTATCTACAAGGGGAAAACATAGAACCCATGCAGCACGACCTCAACGGTTCTATCAAGGTCCTTCAGATGGGAACGGATGACAAGGCAGGATTTCTCGATCAGCCAAGTGGCTCTGAATCATTCCAGCGGCAACTGGAGTTTTTCTACAAGATGATATACGAACAATCCTTCACCGTGATACCTCCCGAACTGAAATCAGGAGACCTTCCCGCAGCCGCATTGAAGATTCTCTATTCACCGGCATACGAAAAAGCTATGAACGATGCACAGGAATACCAGCCTTTCCTGAAGGAAATGGTAAACATATTTCTTTTCGGCTACGGAATGGAATGTGAACGCACGATTGACTTCACCTCCCTTCCTCTTGTCCCGTGGATAGACCCCTATGTACATGTAAACAATTCGGCTATCGTTGCAGATTTGGCAATCGGAGTACAAAACGGATTCATATCACGGAAGGCCGCATCAAAAAAAGTATCATCATTTTATACTGATACTGGCGACTGGGATCAGATTATAAAGGAACGCAAACAGCAACAAGAAGCCGATCTGTTGTACCAAATGGAAATGAACAATACAAACTAGCAAGTAAATGCCAACCAAGAATGACATAGAAGAAGCAAAGGCTTATCTCAGGAAACGCCTTGAAGCGGAAACGAGCATGAGAAACAATCTTGAAAAATTCATGCTCGAAGCCGCATCACGTATCGTGGAAATCTCGTACAAATACAATATACCTCCTTCCCTATTCCGTTTCTCACGCAACTGGCAGTTGGAAAAAGAGATAAACGAAGTAATAAGCTGGTTGAAAACAAAAATTGAACATAGGATGCTTATTCTTGCCATAGCTACCCACGAAGAAGACGAGGAAAACATCACAGCCTATATTACAAAGGAAAATCACGGAAAGACCTTCTCCCAGCGCAATAATATCTATTGCAACCGATTCAAATACGAACTGGAAGGAACAATAGCCGCAGGACTTATTCTTGGATTGGCAAAAGAAAAGCTCAAAGAAACCATATCGTCAAACCTGACACACCCGTACTCAAACCCTGTTTTCAAGGAAGCTTCAAAGAAAAATTCGTCAGCTACAAGACTTGTATCAAAAGGAATAAGTTACGGCAACGGGCGCACCAACTCCATGTTTACCGCGCTTGACAAACTTACCAATTACGGAGTATCACAAGGATGGATGAAGCACTGGTGGAACATGGGCAGCGAGAAAGGTGCAAAAGGATTCGTAATATTTCGTGGCAGTTCCTATCCGTGCCAGACGTGCGATGAAGCTGCCATGCGCATACATGATATGTCAGAACCTTATCCGCCGTTACATCTCAACTGTAAATGCGGAATGTATTTTGTGTACTAATTTTTATAAGACAATTATCAATATGGCAAAAACAGACTCAGCACTCATATCAAGAAGCCTTCGTTCAGAAATAAAGAAACTGAAAATCTCCGAACGTGAAAAGGCTTTTGCCGACCTGCTTACTATCGGATGGGCAAACTTTGACGCATACGTCATAACCGGACTTTACAATCCGGTCTATTCAAAAGAAGTAAACGTAAGGGAAATGCAGGTACTAATGGAGAGTCAAAACTTTTCATCATATCTAAAACTTGCCGCCAAAAGGCTGAAACGAAAAGAAAAGGAAGAAGACGAAGAAGAATATTCCGAAATGGATATGGCTTCCGAGCTGTCAAAGGAACACCAGTTAAAAGAACTCCTTATCGCCAAATCCAAACTTGCCATCGGAAGCCCCGACTGGCTCAAAGTAAAACAGATGATTGCCGACATCACGCAAGCCAAGAAAGAAGAAATTCAGACCGAGGACAACACCATCCACTATTATCTTCCGCTAACGTGCTATAAGTGTGCATTATATATGAAGAACAAAAAGAAAAGCGGAGTATGATTGCTCCGCCTTATCTATACATCTTTCTGTCGAAATTTTTCTTCATTTTTCTTATCGTATGCTTCTCCGCGTTTTAACAGATATTCAAACTTGACAACATCGTTTTCTATATGCACATGGAATACAAAAAACGCCCTATAACTTCCAATGCGTATGCGATACATAAAATCGTAGCCGGTAAGTTTCTTGCAATCCGTTATATTTTCTATCCCTTCCGCATCTACAACCTCCTGAATGACAGCAGCAACCGATTGGCGCATCTTGCCGGAAAGTTTCTGCACAGACTTCATAAAAGCCTTGGAATACCTTACATTCATTTCCTTTTAATGCCTAACCAATCTTCAAACTCTTTCTGTTCTTTCTCGCTTGCCATAACATGCCCCTCCAGCACATTTTCAGACAGCCACTTATACGCATCCTCGTCATTCATATTGCCCACCATATCCATAACGTCCATTGCAAGCAGGTTTTCAATATAATTCTTCAGGTTCGTACCCTTGGCAGCCGCCTTGATAGACAGATAACGGAATGTATCATTCGGTATGTCTATCACCTTTCTTTTGCTGTTCTTAATCGTTGCTTCCATAATTGCAGATTTTAATACACTGCAAATGTACACGATATATACGATATATACAATAAACAAATTAATTATTTGATTCAAAAACAAAAATCACATTGGGAAAATTAAAAGAATAGACCAATAAAGTCAGAAAAATTTCGGGAGTCATACAAAAACACGCTCCCGAAAATATTAAAAATAGAACAATCAAGCCATTTGCCCGCTTGCTTTCATTACATCTATAATCGCATCGACCGCAACCTTGATGCTCGCCGCTTCTTCATTGATAGGCTTTGCCACAGAAGCGCACTGCTTTACCAATCCCAATTGAGACGTTGTTGCAGCCACATAAGTTGTGTTATTGTCTTCCCACGGAACATTAACAAACATCTTACCATCAGAATCAAGTTGAACCGCATAATTCTTGCCAGAAGTAGTATAGCCTGTTTTAACCAAACCTAAAGTAGTGTCCGTAGCCTTCTGATACGTAGTATTCGTATCACTCCACGGCACTTCAACACAAGCCTTTCCACCTTCCAGCTTTACGGCATATTTCTTACCAGTTTCAGAAAATCCTATTTTTATACCTCCTAATGTACTATCACTTGCCTCCTGTAATGTGTAAGGCTGGGGAATAGCATCTTTTAAAGCCTTTCCTTGGGCCGCCGATAAAGGCTTGTCCGTATTATCACTCGTCAGATTGTTAATTACATCCTGCTTCACAAGCACTTTGTCATGCTTGTCAAAAAACGCTTGCAACTGTGCAAATGTCTGTTTAAAAACTCCCATAATCATTCAAATTAAAATTCCCTAACAAATAACTGTTCATTGTTAACATCAAGGCAGGCCGCATCATCCGAACAGGCAAATACATCAATATCCGGCTGCACATTATCCGCAAGTACAGCTTTTACCACCTCCGTTTCACTCTCGATAATCACTCTCGATCCCACAGGGACGTTTATATTGGTCATAATATTATCCACCCCGTAAGCCGCAGGATATACTCTTATCGGACAAGGAGTAATGTCTTCCGTCAATGCAGCATTGATGCTAAGTGCCCCCGAACTTTTTCGTTCTATCTGCAAAACAGAAGAGCCTTCCGAAATGTATTCACACCTCCATTTCCCATCTTCTTGTTCAAAATATAGCTCTTTCATTTCCTTTAATTTACCTAAACAAATATACTAATAATCAACTATTTACACAAATAAAAAAGGATAAATTATTTTCCCAAAAAGTGAATTTGACACAATATAAACAGCTATATAATTATTTTCTGCTATCTCGAATATATCTTGCGACTATTTCCACATAATCATTGTTGGATTCAAACATAGCTTCCGATTTTCCAAGAGCCATTAACGCAAGGAATTTCAAGTCTGCTTCCAATTCAGACTTCTCGCGCTGCAATTCTGCCACAAACTGCAACATATCTTTATTCAGCGTTTTTGTTCTCATTATCAATCTCTTTCTTAGCCTGTTCCTTCATTTCTTCCATAGCCTTCACATCTTCCAAAATCCCCACATCCTCTTTGTCGGACAAAGGTTCAGCCTGCTTACGCTTGTTCATCGCATCATAAGCATTGTAAAATGCTTCAAAGAACTCCAAATCAGGAGTGGTGCCAGCCAATACATACACAGAATTAATCCATCCTTCCAAATAAGGATGAAGATTCTCGTTCTCGCACAACATCATAATCGTATGGTACATTTGGTTGTCCTCTCTAAAACGCATCGTCCAGAAGCCAGAAGAAGCCTTTACAGACACCCATTCCATACCACTACCGCTCTCTTTGGTAACAATGAAGTTACCTACCCTTGCTATTGCTTTCTTTTCGCTCATATACTATTGCCCATTAATAAATTCAAAAATAGACTTTTTATCTCTTGTACGAATGTGCTTCCATCCATTGCATCCCAATTTTCTCTTCTTTAAATCCACACATCCGTTATTTGCGGGACTTACACATATTTCATAGCCGTTTCTAATACCAACAAATATAGCACATCCCCAAAGCCCCATACACGTAAAACCTAAATTATACAAATAGCTCTCTTTTAAGATAGGTTTGTAGATGGTACACCAAGAATACGGGGCACTATCAAAAGCAAGAAATCCATGCTCCTTTATTATATTAATAAGCAGAAAATCTTTATTCTTGCACTTCATCATCAATATCCTCCAAAAATTCCTCATCCGTATATTCCCATCCCTCAAACAGCGATTCCTTTACGTTCTCCGCTATGTTCGGGACGTGCTTCATAAAATTCTCCGCAATCTGCGAATCATCGCACCACAGCGTGTAAGTTGAAGCATTGCCCTTCCCTGCCGTCTGCTTCCGCTCATACCCCAAAGAAATCAAGTCCAAACTTAACTTTCTTTGAGATACGGGAACTATCCCCGCTTTCTTGCAAAAGCGGTCATAATTGCGTTTAAGTTCCGTGGCCGAAAGCAACACCTTAACCCGTGATTCTGCATAGACAGGCACACAAGCCTTGTATTTGAGGTATTCCGACACACTCCCGTCAATCTTGCGCCCGTCATCAGTGATAACGGTAGAACGCATCCTGTTAAGCTTCTCTTCAATCTTGCCACCGACAGTCTCCGGCATCCTCCAGTTGTTCTTCTTCAATTCGCACAGCCCCTTGACAATCCATGCGAATATGCCGGCATGTTCCTTCCGCATCCTCTGGGCAAGCATCGTGTCCCTCTTCTCGGTCGGAATGGTCTTGTCAAAGTTTACCACAACAGCCCTGCGCTGCATACTCATGTCGTCCGGGTCGTCCCTATTCAGAAAATCCGCCTGCTTCCACCGGTAGTTGGAATTACATATAAGCACTGGCGGTCTCTGCATCATTGTAATATTGCCCCCTATCTCTCGACAAGCTATCGGCTCTCCAGAACTCAACGCCTTTATGGTACTCGTATCGGCAAAATCCCTTTTCGTGCTTTCGGTGCAGAACATCATCCTTTTGCCGTCCATAGAAAAAGCTGCCCTAAGACTCTCGTCCCCGCCTTTGGCAAACTGTCCCAGCTTGATGTTAAGTATCTCCTCCTGCCCGAGCATATCCTGCAAGACACGGTAAATAACGCTCTTCCCGTTTGCCCCCGTTCCTTGCAGAATCATAAAATACTCAAACGATATATTCTTACGGTTTACCAAGCAAGCACCCAAAAACATCTGCAAAAGCCTTCTTTTGTCCTTTTCCGGCAACACACCATCCACTTCCTGCATAGGGAGCCAAGACTCTCCAAGAAAAGCTTTCCATATAGGGCAGTTGAATATCTCCTTCCTGTCAAACTTGAACGAATACTGCTTTATCACATCAAACCTGTTGGAAAATGGTTGCAGTTTTAACTTTGACATATCCACGACTCCGTTCTCAAAACACATAAGGCTCAAATCAGGCTTCAGAACCCTGTCGCGAATCCTGTTGCACACCGTAGCCATATAGGTGTAAAGGCTTCGTCTGTTACGGTCTATGGAAGATACCCCCATGCTATCAAGCCATGACTCCAGTCCAACCTCTATGACATCGTATGCAACAGGCTCGAAATATTTCCCATTGAAAACATAATAAGAATAGTCTCTGCCATAGATACAGCCGAAATCCTCATTCCATAAAGGCAAGTCCCTCACAACCTTATTATACCTGTCCAGCCTGTCAGGATTGCTCTTTATGGCGGATATGGCAGCAAAGACTTCCTTCTTCTCTGAACTATATCTGCCAAGCAGCCCTAAAACGTAAATTTTAAGCTCTCTCCTATCCATTATACAGTCTTTTTCCTTATATTAGCAACATCATTATCTCATCCGAACATAATCGAAAACAAAGAAGATAGCCAATAATATATTATAATATAGAAAACAAACTACTCTTTACTACTATATTACCTAAGATACTATACTTATCTTCTTTTTCTTCTTATAATCCTATCATCAGCATATTACAGCCACACCACAAATTTACAAAACAACTATTACAAATGCAACTAATCAGAAGAAAAACGTAATTATGTGAAAATAAGCACCTATCATGCTGTAAAAAAAATTCTTAAGTAAAGCAAAACATCACCGGAACGACTACGAAAAACAGAAGAAAAAAATCAGAAAAAAAATTTTTAGATGAGGTCACATGGCGGCTTTCCCCCGTCTGTTAGGGGGGGGCTGCCCCTCTTGTTACATCTGATAATCAATTTATTATAAACACAATGGTTTATATTATACCAATAATATAAACCACCACGAAACACACCCACGAGGGCGCAAGCCAGTGGGAACAAGAACAAAAAACATTCGGCGAATAGCGGTGTCACCTACCCTACTTTTTTCTGCATCCCTCTTTAGCTTTCCACGAAGACACAAAGCCAGGAAGAGACACCATAAGAAGCCGATAACATTTGTTTTATCTCCTTTGCGGTTTTTCCTTTCCGTTGGCTGGGTTCTGTTGTTTGCTGTGTGTTCAGCCTTGTTCCTGTTCACTGTATTGCATTATCCTTGTCTGTATGGCTATTTGTTCGGCGTTAAAAAACGTGTCAAAACAAGGCTTATATTTACACATAAAATACTGATTTATAATAAATTATTTTTAAAAAAGTAGTATATTTTCTTTGTAGTTAAATAGAAATTTAGTATCTTTGTAGTACAGAAAAGGAGGTAAAAGATACCTTGTTAAAGGTCGGTTCTTCTGATTATGTGAAGCGTGTTTTTAAATGCTGGAATAAAAAAGGAGCTTCAAAGGCTGCAACCTCTGAAACTCCCGCAGGTTGGGAATACTTAAAGAAGTACCCCCCAGACGGAGGCAAAAGTACTTCTTTAATTTCTCTTCTGCAAATATTCTCCCATTTAATTTTGATTTAATGTTATAAACGTGCTGTAGAAGGGTAAAGCCCTGCTATATGCTAACACATGGTTCAGCGATTTACGCAATATCTTCCCTTGGTAATTCCGAGTGCTGCAACGTCAATAAGTCAGATTTCCGAGTCTTACTAAAATCTTGACGTAAGACACCTAACCGAAGGTTTAACCGGCAAAATGTGCGATATTATAGTAATAGCAAGAAAGTGAACAGGCGTTTATAACTTAATCAAACATTGATTTACTGATATACGGTTATAAAAAAAGAGTGCAACAGGCGTTAACTGCTACACTCTGTTAGCTGGAATAATCCACCGAAAGCGGCTAACTTAAATTAGCCTGAATCCCGTGTTTAATATGGGAATAAAAATCTGTATTAAGGTTTGGAAAGTAAAAGTTTCGTTTATTCTGGAACTTTAAGCGTAACACTTAACCGAACCACGGCGGCGAACAATAGTAACCGCCGTACATGGGTTTTATTTCCTATTGCAAATATAGCCGTAAATCCTCATAAATCAATATCCGCACGCTATAAAGTTTGAACCATTAACAATTTAATTTTATAGCATTATGAAAGCAACATTTTTAAACGTATGGTTTACCATCGATTACAGCAACAAGAACGTAAAAGCCGAACTAATCGAGATTACAAACGAGGGTTACAGGTTCCGGGATGGTAACGGGGTTACTTACTTCATACCTGAACAGGTTAGCGATCTGATACACTACGAACGGATGAACACCCAAAACGTAATGATGTATATAAACATTTTGGACGCTGGTATATCTGTGAACGTGGAAAAGACAAACGGAGGCTACAATATCACAAACGGGCGTTATACTCAGTTCTTCAGCAACCAGAACGAAATACGGTGCTACTTCACCGGAATATTAAACACTATCGGAAATATTAATTTGTCAAAGTAAGGAGGACAAGAAAATGAACGATATAATTATAGATAAGCGCAATTTATTAGGTTACAAGATTGAAAGCGGCAACCATTATAAAAGTATTCCGTGTACGATGGTTTTACGGTTAATGGACACGGAGGAATATAGCGGGAATTATTGCCGAGCTTTAGATTTGGTTTTAGAACTGTTCCCAGAAATCAACCGGGCGGAACTTGAAAAGGAATTAGATAAATACATTTAAGTGTAACCACAGCAGGGCTTCCGCCCTGCACAACATAAAATATTATGAGGGCACGTACAATGACAATAGAAGAAGGGAAACGGGTTAATATATCCCGCTTTCCAAACTTCCATAAATCAGGGAGCATTACAGGGATGAAAAGACTATATTACGGTATTGATGCGCTTTTAGTCCGTTGCGGCTCGTTTATCTATAACGTAACATCAGAACCAAATATTTATTATAACGCCAAATAATAAGGAGAAATAACCCTATGACAACAATAAAAGTACACTTTGAAGATAAACAAGGGAATACAAACGAAGTAATAACCAGTATCAACGGAACGCCGGAAGAAATAAGCCGCTACTATCTTGATAAGTGGTTTAACTTCCCCGATTACGAGGATAAAAACGGGATAGACTGTTATACAGACCATTTTTACAAAGGTACACAAGTAGAGTTTTTAAACTGATGGAGGGTAAAGAGATGAAGACGTACAAGTATAAAGGCTTCCGGCTTGAATATGTTTCTGGCTGGTGGCGGTCTGACAAGCTGCACCCTTATCATTTCCGAACATTACAGGACGCAAAGATATTTATAACGGAAAACGGACACATTTTCAAATAATACTGCCATGATAATAGATATTACACAACATTATTTTAACTATTGTTCTAATGCAGGAGAATTGCGAGAGCTGAACGGCTTCCATGTGGGAGAAATAGTAACCGACCGGGAAGGACAGACAAGCTGCATACTAATGATTTTCAAGAACGGAGAAGTAAGAACAGATAATAACGGGATCGGCAATATTTCTAAACTCAAAAAATTAAAAAGCAAAACAAAGATTATCTGCTATTTACAAGAATTACATAAAATAGATATGGAATTAAAAGAAGTACAGAAATAAACATACAACAATGCCTGTTATTTTGATACGCAATTTATTGCGGTTGCATTCGGTTGCAACACGGGCGCAATAACATAGCCTACGCCGCACGACCCCGACAGCGGTATATAAACTGAGGGATAGAGCTACGCACCCGTTGACGTGTCCGAGTGTCATGGCACTGAATAAGGAAAAACACACGTTCCAAAATGGTATAATGTCCCGGTAAGGCGGGCGCGTGTGTCGTGTAATGCAGCCTGTTAAACAGACGGTTCCAAGCCCGAACAAAATGCAGAGGACACAAAAAAGTTAAAAAGGGACGATTCGAAGTAATATTAAGTAATAAATCATATATTTGCATTTATGGAAAAGAACAAGAAAGAAGCTTTGTTTGCTGAACTTGGTAAATACAGCATAGATATTTCAAAGTTGGTATTCGGTGGGGTGATTCTTGCCGGAATAATGAAACTTGATGTAAACAAGTTAGCTCTATTTGGTTTAGGCATTCTTGTTGTTATTGCCACGCTGATAACCGGGCTTATTTTTATCGCTTTATCTAATTCTAAAAATTGAACCGTATGGAACTATTATTATTTTTGTCATTCTTTGGCATTCTCGCAATATGCGGCGGAATTTGGGGCGCTATCCAGCTTCATAAAGAATCAAAAACGGCACACAAATAACCGTTAACTTAGTGAAAGAATTTTCAGCCGGGCAAATAGTCCGGCTTTTTTTATGCCAATTTCTAAACATATGAACATATGAAAACAATAAAGACAACATTTGCAGCGTTGGCGGTATTCGCTGCCTTCGCTTATGCAGGAACGAACGATTACACCGAACAAGTATTGTACACCATGCCACAGGATGCCTACGAGCAAATAGTATTGCAGCTTGGCGACGGATGCACAGATAGGGAGATAGTAAACGAGTATATGAACAACAAGAGTTATTACGACTCACTAAGCAATTATTAATTATGGGCTGCTTATTATGGATTATAGTTTTATTCTTGCTCTGCTTGGGGCTGTTTGGCTGGCTGCCTTTACTGTTTATCCTGCTGGGGGCTATTATCGGATTCATTTACGCAATAAAAAACTCTTAAAACTTGGAAGTATGGAAGAAAAGGAATTTAACCAAATGATATTGGCGGAACTCAGGCGCATATCCGGTGAAGTATATAACGATATGATAATTAAAGAAGGCATATATACAGCCGCCGAACTGGCAAATAATAAAGACTGTTCAGGCGATTATATCGTATGGGAACTTTACAACCTGAAGAAGAAACAATATACCGTAAATATCGGTTCTTTCTCATGCTCTTTCAAGGCTGAACAGGTATTTTATTTTGTGTGGAAGTTTGAAACGCTTTGCAGGGTAAGACAAAGCGAAAAGATAAGATTTTGTTTCGGTAACCCGGATGAAATACCCATCAATGAAAAGGCAATGTATCTAAACAAAGAAAATAAAGTAATAACGAAAAAGAAAAAGCTGATTAAATACAGCAATATTGTAGCCGTTGACGCAAAGCATAAGGAGGATGTATATTTTTATAGCCGTGGAATCTGGTATTACTTGACTTATCAACCATCCGGCAAAGACTATATATTAAATTTGGTAACAACGGAAGGTGTAAAAAACGAGCTAAGAAAATGGGACTTTACCGACCGAACAAAAGCCGTTACCCCGATATATGAGGCTTTATGCGATTCTTTAGGGATTAACTTAGAAAAGAAATCAGAAAAATTCCCATCGGTTTACATTGCAAGCGAAGCAGAACAGGCAAACTACATTAATACGCTTATGGGCTTTATTGCTGAAGTTTCCGACCTTCTGATAAAAACAGAGATAGAACGTACTTTAAAACGACTGGAAATGCTTTACAGGGCTGCAAATATCACGCCCGAACCGATAGAAGACAAAATAAACGCAATTTCCGAACCATCGGACGAACGGCAAGAGGCCAAAGAAGCATCAAGCGAACCGAACGACCGGGCAGCAACTTTCGATTATATCAGACTTGAATCTATCCTGTACTTACTTTGTACTCCTGAACGGGTCAAGTGCAAAGCTGCACCATTAAACGACATGAACAACCAGATAGCAAGCAAATGCCAAATACTCAACGAATCAATAAAGCCAAAGATTTTCAGGCATGAAACAAGCGTTTTGCCGACATCGGAACCGGGCAAACAGCTTTCGGGTTTCTGTAAACGATTTCAAAAACCTAACACCATCCGCATAAGGGACGGCACAGGAAAGAATCGCCACATAACAAAACATAGCTTCGCACGTTGAGGTTTTCGGCCCAACGTTTCTTGACAGGATGCCCCGCCGTCAATCCGAGCGGCGGGTTTAGAGTAAACCTAAAAACAACTATAATATGAAAAAGAAATACGAAACGCCAAGAAAGACCAGAAATTATAATTTCAAGTTTGACATTGATTTGCAGGAACTGATAGAAACACAGCCGAACAAATCCAAGTTCATGAATGAGCTTGTAAGAAAGGAAAAGGAACGGCTTGAACGAATTGAACGGATAAAAGCAAGACAGGAATTGAAAAACAGGAAAGCATGAACACAGAACTAAAAGTTGCATTTGCAACCAAATACTCCAAATACACAAAGATACTCGACATGTACGAGCAGGCGAACGGCTGTCCGGCTACATGGGAGAATATCACGAAACCCAAGCTGGCAAGGTTTGTCGCATACCTGAACGAACGACTTGCCCGAACAAGTGTAAAAACCTATTGCGCCATGCTGAAAGCCGTGCTTAACCTATACAACGAAGAAATAGATTTACCCAAAGGATATGAAGCTGTTTTAAGCGTCAAAAACGATGTTTCGCAGCAGACATGGCTAACCGATAGGGAAATAGGAAAACTATTGAAATACGAGCCCGAAAACAGCACTGAACGGCTTGTGAGAAATCAGTTCTGCATGGGCGTACTTACACTCGCCCGGCATTCCGATTATGTGGAGTTTACCAAGAAAAACATATCGAACGGACGACTGGTGTATGTATCAAAGAAAACCCATATCCAAGCGGAAATACCAGTTTCCCCCGCCCTTCTCCGGCTCATGGAAGACAATAAGGCGAACGACCTGACAGGACGAACGGTTTCAGATGTCTGCTTTAATTCCACAATACGGGAAATTTGCCGCAAGGCAGGAATAACCGAACGGGTGAAGCTATATCAAGCCGGAGAATATGTTGAAGGCGAAAAATGGCAGTTTGTTTCCTCACACACAGCAAGAAGAAGCGGTATAACAAATTTATATCTGCTGGGCGCGGACCTATACATGATCAGCAAGATGGCAGGACACGCAAGCATAACACAGACCGAACGGTATATATGTTGTGGGCTTCGGGAGATACCGGACAATGTACTGAACTATTTCAACCAATTCAAATGAAGTAGGTGTTCCTCGCTTCATTTCCATTTTACAGCTTGGGAACCATATTTACGGCTTCCTTCTTCGTCTCGTCCATTACCTGTAGGCTCGGCAAACAACGCCTTTCCGCTTTACAGCG
>ULUW01032740.1_pt1 | contig 25123 bp, 22 predicted proteins | sample 1959041 | NCBI WGS metagenome assembly ULUW01 (sample SAMEA4835775, study PRJEB28245) | human gut metagenome | biome: gut microbiome; material: fecal sample | place: Denmark | collected 2008
TGAAGCGTGTGATTGAAGCTTTTCCTTAGGGCAGGGCACAATGAAACGACCATAACAAGCGGGTCGTTCATTTCGGACGAAGCCGTTTTGGGTTAAAAAACAGAAATACCCAAAAAATAATGTTTTTATTGGCTTCAATCTCGGATTTTGTGGCTATCTTTGCGGTAAGATATGCTATACACAGCATAACCCAAGAATAAGAAAGCAAAACCATGACAGCTACAGAGCAGACAAAACAGTCGTTGGAGCGGTTTTTCAACAAGATTGCCCAAAAGTTACCCTCATGTGACGAACCGTCGCTGATGAGCGACATTCACGTCAGAGTGTCGCAGGAAAGCGGCGACGTGATGGCGTTTGACGACGACGAGAACGAAATAACCCGTTGTGTCGTTGAGCCTTGGATAGACAACAAGGAGGAGGACTTCTACGACAAGGTGACCAGTCAGCTCCGCCAGCAGATGACGGCGATGAGCCAGGTGGTGGAAGGTCTTGGCGTGATGAAACCCTACAGCTATGTGCTCGAAGATGACGACAAGGACAGCATCGCAGAGCTCTACGTCGTGGACGACGACACGATCATCGTGGGTGGCGACATGATGGACGGACTGGACGAGGACCTGGACCATTTCTTCAACCAGTTGATGGATGAACATTGCTAAGCGACTGGCTCTCGGGCTTTCCGCGCTGACCCTCGGCAACATAGCCGCCACGGCCCAGCGCCACGAAATCCTCGACCCCAACATTCGGTCGCTGCAGGTCATTGCCGACAACGACTGGAGACGGATGCCCATCATCGGCCTCCGTGGGGGGCAACTGTCCGTCAGTTTCGACGACCTCACACACGAATACCACCGCTACGCCTACCGGCTGACGCATTGCGAGGCCGACTGGAAGCCCTCGGAAGCCCTCTTCGAGAGCGACTACTGCGACGGCTTCGCCTCGGGCAACACCATCGACGACGTGCAGGAGAGCATCCTCACCAACACGCTCTACACCCACTATCGACTGACGCTGCCCAACGGACAGTGTGCGATGAAGCGGTCGGGCAACTACCTGCTGACCATCTACGACGAGAACGACGACGACCGCGAGGTGGCACGCATTGCCTTCATGGTGACGGAGCCGGCCGAGGCACAGATGGGCGTGGGGCTAAAGGTGCTGACCAATACGGACGCAACCATCAACCAGCACCACCAGCAGGTGGAGATGGAGGTGGGCTATGGAGGCTACAGGGTGACGGACCCACAACGGCAGATCACCACCGTGGTGCTCCAAAACCAGCGCTGGGACGACGCCCGCTGGAATGCTCGCCCGCAATATACGATGGCCGACGGACTGAGGTGGAGCCACTGCGACGACTACCTCTTCTGGGCGGGCAACGAGTATCGGAAGTTTGAGATCCTCTCGACCGACGTGGCAGCCATGGGAGTAGATCGCATCGACTGGGACGGCATGCAGTATCATGCCTACCCCTGGACGGGAGAGCCACGCCCCAACTACATATACGACCCCGACGCAGACGGCGCCTTCGTGATCCGCAATTCAGACAACCACCATGCCAATACGGAGAGCGACTACCTGCTGGTACACTTCCGCTACCGCTGCGAGAAGCCCTTTCAGGAGGCAGTCTATCTGAACGGCAACTTCACGCAGGACCGCTTCCTGCCACAATACAGGATGGAATATCATGCCGAGACACAGAGCTATGAATGCAACGTGCCGCTAAAACTGGGTTATTACAACTATCAACTATTGATAATCGACGAGGCAGGACGCCCTGCCCTGCTCCCCACAGAAGGTAACTTCTACCAAACTGAAAACAGCTACCAAGCACTGGTCTATTACCGACCGATCGGCGGACGCACGGACCAGCTGGTAGGCTATGCGCAGATGAAGTGTAACGAACGGTAGGAACAGAAACCCAAAAAGACTGACAGTGATAATAGATATGAGAACAAGGAAAGCGATATTGCTGATAATGCTACTGGCGACGGTGCTGGGACTGGACGCAAAGACGTGGGAGGCAGAGGACATCCCGATGGTGCACCTCACCGACGCACGCCGCTACGTCTGCGACCCCGACGAGATCCTCTCGCAGGCGGAGCGCGACTCTATCGACAGCTATCTCCTGCGCCTCGACAAGCAGTGTGGCGTGGAGTCGGTGTTCGTCATCGTAAAGCGCGTGAGCAACGGCGACACGTTTCGCTTCGCACAGGACCTGGGCAACCGCCAGGGAGTGGGAAGCAAGAAGACCAACCGCGGACTGGTGGTGGTCGTAGCCGTGGAGGACCGCCGATACTTCATCGCTCCGGGAGAGGGTCTGGAGAAAGACCTGACCGACATAGAGTGTGACGACATCGGGCGGGCTTGCATCGTGGCCAACATGAAGCGCGGAGAGCCCGGACAGGCCGTACTGGCCACAGCCCAGGCGGTCTATAAGAAACTGAAGACCGGGACGACAGGGATCCAGGAGAACACCGACGAGGACGCTGGCGCAGGACTGGCAATCGTCCTCTTCACCGTGATCTGCATCGTCGTCGTCCTCGTCATCCTCAACCGCAGGGACAACCGCGGCAAGGGTGGCGGCGGTGGAGGAGGAAGCCGACGCTCTGGCGGCCCCTTCATCATCTGGGGCAACCCGGGCCACACCAACGACTCCGGAAGCGGATGGGGCGGAGGATTCTCCGGCGGCAGCTTCGGAGGCGGCAGTTTCGGTGGAGGTGGTGCTGGCGGAGGCTGGTAAGCCTACAGCGGGACCCGCTCCGACAGGAAGCCAAAGTCCACCAAGACTACGGAGACAACAACAGAATTATTATCAGAAAACTATTAGTATATGGAATCAAAGAAGCTAATGAAAGTAGGGTCTATCGTCGTGGTAGTCCTGATGATTGTGGGGTGGCTGGTGAGCAGCTACAACTCCATGGTGTCCAACCAAGAGGAGGTGACGACGGCGTGGAGCAATGTGGAGGCGGCTTATCAGCGCCGTGCCGACATGATGCCGCAACTGGCAAAAATCGTGAAATCGTATGCCAAGCACGAGCGCGAGACGTTTGAGCAGGTGACGAAGGCACGCAATGCGGCCACACAGATACACCTCGACGCAGCCGACCTCACACCCGAGAAGCTCAAGGCCTTCGAGCAGGCACAGAACCAGGTGACGCAGGCACTCTCCCGCCTCATCGCCGTCTCGGAGCGCTACCCCGACCTGAAGGCCAGCGAAAACTACAAGTCGCTGATGGTGCAGGAAGAAGGTACGGAGAACCGCATCAACGAGGCACGCCGCCGCTACAACGAGAGCGTGCAGGGCTACAACCTCTCCATCCGCCGCTTCCCCAACAACCTCCTCGCGGGTATGTATGGCTTCGAGCGCATGACGAAGTTTGAGGCTGCGCAGGGTGCGGAGAAGGCTCCGGATCTCGACATCTAAGGAAAGAGACATCGGCACGATGCGTCCGCTGCTTGGTGGACGCATCGTACGGATGCCCTACCCTCCTACTTTCTGACGATACTCCTCTTTGATGCGCCGCTCCACCTCGTCGAGCGTCTTGCGACTGACCCTGACAGCCTTGAAATAAAGGAAAACAAAGAAAAACACAATGGCGAGGACGAGGGAAATCACAAAATTGAGCACCTGCGACTTGACGCCCAGCCACGCCACAAACTCCATGCTACCGATGAGGGCGGCAGGCGCCACCAATGCGTCCGCCCAGTTGTGCTTGCGGTAACTGCGGAGGATGCGCTGATACTCCTCGTCTTCTTGCAACAGACGCTGACGGTTGTCAGCCCATTTTTTCTCGAAAGTTTTCTCTATCATAAGTTTCTGCTTGGTTCGGTGATTCAAAAGATCGATGAAACGATCGTTCAGTGAGACAAAGCGGTCATACAAATAGGCGCGCTGTGATACCATCGCTCAGATAGATGCCCCGGCGAGTGAGGCGCAGGTGGTCGTCTTCACGGACGAGATAGCCCTGGCGCAGGTCCTGGTCGGCAGCAGCTAAAAGGAAGTCGAGGCGCTGGCTTCCGAAGTCGCGCTGGATCTTGCCCAGATCAATACCTTCTGCGGTGCGCAGCGACGTCAGCACCACGTCCTCATAATGGGTGTCGGGATCGAGGGCCTCCACCGTGCAGGGCCGTTCACCACGACCGATGGCAGCGATATAGGTTTCGATGTCGGCCACATTCCATGACCGCTGCCGTCCGTCGAAGGAATGGGCGGAGGCTCCCAGGCCCATATAGGGCACGTCGCGCCAATAGCTACTGTTGTGGCGGCTCTCACGCTGGGGCAAGGCAAAGTTGCTGATCTCGTAGTGGCGGTAGCCGGCAGCAGTAAGCCGGTCCACCAGGCAGTCGTACATGCGGAGCGAGAGGTCGTCGTCGATCTCTTGAATGCGCCCCTCGCTGAGCCAGCGATGGAGCGTCGTCCCCTCCTCGTACATCAGACTATAGGCCGAGATATGCTCCACGCCGAGACGGAGGGCCTCGTCGATGTCCTGTTCCCAGTCGGCGAGGGTCTCGCCCGGAAATCCGAACATCAGGTCGATGGAGATATTGCGGATGCCCGCCTGGCGCAGCAGCGTCGTGGCCCGTCGCACCTCAGCAGCCGTATGGCGACGGCGAAGCAGGCGCAGGCGGTCGTCGGAGAAGGTCTGCGCCCCCATCGAGATGCGGTCGATGGGCGATTGAGCAATCCAATCCGCAAACGCTGGGGTAATGTCGTCAGGATTACACTCCATCGTCACCTCGACAGGCTGCGGCCTATATACCTTATATATATAGGAGAAGAGACGGTCGAGCTGATCCGTTGTGAGCTGGCTCGGTGTGCCGCCCCCGAGATAGATCGTCGTGATGGCCTCGTCAGCAAGCAATTCCTCCGCCCGCAACGTCAGTTCCTGGCAGAGGGCATCGACGTAGGCATCGCGCAGCGCGGGAAGCGTCGTCGAATAAAATCCGCAATAGACGCAACGACTGGCACAAAATGGTATATGTATGTATAATCCTGTCATTTCACTTGCAAAAGTACTAATTAATTTTAAAAAACAGAGTACTTTTGCCATCGTTTTTTGGCTTTTACAAAAAAAATGCCTAATTTAGTGGGCGAAATGACAGAAATGCCTGTCCTCTTTCAATTACCCTACAAGTAAATAACGATATTATTAATCGCTTAAATCTATCCGATATGAAAGTATATCAGACAAATGAGATTAAAAACATTGCCTTGATTGGCAGTGCGGGTAGCGGCAAGACCACACTTGCCGAGAGTATGCTTTTCGAAGCTGGTATCATCAAGCGTCGTGGCTCCGTAGAAGCCAAGAATACGGTAAGCGACTATTTCCCTGTGGAGCAGGAGTACGGCTATTCGGTCTTCCCCACCGTATTCCATGCAGAGTGGAATGGCAAAAAGCTCAATATTATCGATTGTCCGGGTAGCGACGACTTTGTGGGGGGTGCCATCACGGCCCTCAACGTCACCGACCAAGCCGTCATACTCATCAATGGCCAGTATGGCCCGGAGGTTGGCACACAGAACAACTTCCGATATACCGAAAAGCTGCACAAGCCGGTCATCTTCCTCGTCAACCAGCTTGACAGCGACAAATGCGACTTTGATCAACTCATCCAAAGCATGAAGGACATCTATGGTCCGAAGTGTGTGCAGATACAATATCCCGTCCAGACGGGTCCCGACTTCCACGAGATCATCGACGTGCTCATCATGAAGAAACTCTCATGGGGTCCGGACGGTGGCGCACCGAAGCGCGAGGAGATTCCCGCCGAGGAGATGGAGAAGGCCATGGAGCTCCACAAGGCGCTCGTGGAGGCAGCCGCCGAAAATGACGAGGCACTGATGGAGAAGTTCTTCGAGGAGGAGACGCTCACGGAGGACGAGATGCGCGAGGGTATCCGCAAGGGCCTGGTGATGCGCAACATCTTCCCGGTGTTCTGCGTCGATGCCCACAAGGACATGGGTGTGCAGCGCCTGATGGAGTTCCTGGGCAATGTCGTGCCCTTCGTCAGCGAGATGCCGAAGGTCCACAACACGCGTGGTGAGGAGGTGACACCCGACTCCAACGGTCCGGAGAGTATCTACTTCTTCAAGACGGGTATGGAGCCGCATATCGGCGAGGTGAGCTACTTCAAAGTGATGAGCGGATCGATCAAGTCGGGCGACGACCTGACCAACGCCGACCGTGGCAGCAAGGAGCGCATCGGACAGATCTTCGCCTGCGCGGGTGCCAACCGCATCCCCGTGGATCAGCTCAACGCGGGCGACCTGGGCTGCACCGTGAAACTGAAGGATGTCAAGACGGGCAACACGCTCAACGGCAAGGGTACGGAGGAGCGTTTCGACTTCATCAAATATCCCAACTCCAAGTATTCACGCGCCATCAAGGCCGTCAACGAGAGCGATACGGAGAAGATGATGGCAGCCCTGCTCAAGATGCGCCAGGAGGACCCGACATGGGTGGTGGAGCAGAGCAAGGAACTGGGCCAGACGATCGTTCACGGACAGGGAGAGTTCCACCTGCGCACGCTGAAATGGCGTATGGAGAACAACGAGAAACTCGCCGTGAAGTTTGAGGAGCCGCGCATCCCGTATCGTGAGACCATCACGAAACTCTCTCGCGCCGACTACCGCCACAAGAAGCAGTCGGGTGGTGCCGGACAGTTTGGCGAGGTCCACCTGATTGTGGAGCCATACGCCGAGGGCATGCCCGATCCGACGACGTTCAACATCAACGGTCAGGAGTTCAAGATGAACATCAAGGGCCGCGAAGAAGTGGACCTGGAGTGGGGCGGCAAGCTCGTCTTCATCAACTCCGTGGTCGGTGGTGCCATCGACGCACGCTTCATGCCCGCCATCCTCAAGGGTATCATGGACTGCATGGAGCACGGTCCGCTGACGGGTAGCTATGCCCGCGACGTGCGCGTGATCGTCTATGATGGCAAGATGCACCCGGTGGATAGCAACGAGCTCTCCTTCATGCTCGCCGCGCGCCACGCCTTCTCCGACGCCTTCAAGCAGGCTGGTCCGAAGATTCTGGAGCCGATCTACGATCTGGAGGTCTATGTGCCGGCCGACTACATGGGCGACGTGATGAGCGACCTGCAGGGCCGCCGCGCCATGATCATGGGCATGGACAGCGAGGCTGGCTACCAGAAGTTGCAGGCGAAGATTCCTTTGAAGGAGCTCTCCAACTACAGCATCGCGCTCAGCTCCCTCACGGGCGGACGCGCCAGCTTCTCGACGAAGTTTGCAAGCTACGAGCTGGTGCCCAACGACATCCAGCAGAAGCTCATCGCCGAGCATGAGGCTGAGCAGAAGGACGAAGACTAAAAAATGGGACGCTTCCTCCTGATCAAGACTGCATAAAAAATGATGCCGCCCGAATCAGCTTTTGACTGGTTCGGGCGGCTTACTTATGCGTGGTTGGGGGCGACACGCGGGAGGCGAAGCGCGAAAGCGAAACGGGAGGCGAAGCGCGGGGCGAGTCGCTACGGGAAGTTATCGGGGGCAGAAGACCTTCATGACCTTGGAGCCAACCTTGACGATGTTGATACCTCGCTGCAACTGCGGAATGCGGCGGCCCTGCACGTCGTAGTATTCCGCCTCGGTGTCGTTGAGCAGATCGACGAGGGTAGCGGCATCTACCTGGCTGGTGCCCTCATCCACGCCGATGGTGAGCTGGGCGGATCCACCCTTCTGCGTAGCATCGGGCTGGATATAGGCGCGGTAGGCAGCTATCTTCACGCCCTTGGCAGCAGGCTTGTAGTCGCTGACCAGGCGGAACAGGTCTTTGGCGATGAAATAGCAGTCGTCCTTGAGTTCGATGGGCGCAAACGTACCGATCAGACGAGGACCATTCTCTGTATTCTGTTCACCACGCTCAGCATTCTGCTGACCACTCGCTGCATTCTGCTGACCATTCTCCCCCGTCATGGGTTCTGTCACGGCCTTCGCCTTCTCGTCGGGAGAAGCCGTACCGCTCACGACGCGGAAGCTGGTCTGTTCAGCATTTTTCTTGCGAACGACGACAGGCTGGCCTGCCTCTATCACGCCTTCCTCCACGCGCACAAGCTCGACACTCTTCGTTCCTACCGACTTTAGGGTATAGAAGTAGCAGGTGTTGTCCTCCGAACCGGGCTGGATGGTATAGGGCAGACAGAGCGTTGCCCATTCAGACTTTACCTGGCGCTCGTAGGAAGCGTTGTTCACGTCGCAGTCTTCGTAGAGCGTGTATGCCTTGCTGTCATCCAAAGGCAGCGCGTCGATGGTGAGCGGGGAGCCCGTGGCTCCAATGATCTCATTGCCATTCATGCCAACCTTCTTGGTGAGATAACCCCACACGTAGCTGGCGTAAGTCTTATCTATCGTTGAAGGTTCGAAGGAGATAGCGCCTTTCAGTGACAGGCAGTTGCGAAACATATTTGAACTTGAAACTCCATTTTTGAATCTGAAAAGATCGCTGACATAGATAGTCCGAAGCGCGGAGCATCCGTCAAACATATCGGTAAAAGAATTTGCCAAACCAGTGTTGAAGCTGGAAAGATCAAGCGTTTGAAGGCTACTGCATCCCTTGAACATAGCATCCAGCTGCATTTTGGGCCTATCAGCCGGGAAGTTGGACACATCGAGAAACTTAAGAGAACTGCAACCAGAGAACATAGCGTATAAGCCGTGATATAACACTCCCTTCGCATTGAAATGGGACAAGTCAAGCGAATCCAAACTTGAACAGCCACCAAACATTTGGTTCATGGATGTCACATTCTCCGTATTAAAACTTGAAATGTTGAGATCATGGAGCTTTGTGCACCCATAGAACATTTGGGCCATTGTTGTTACTCTCTCTGTGTTGAAATGGGAAAGGTCGAGCGTTTCGAGGTTCGAACACAGGGCAAACATCCCTGACATATTCTTGACGTTGGACGTGTTGAGGTTTTCGATACCCTCTATGCTGGTAAGATTCGTACAACCATTAAACCAATTGGCGCACGTCGTGTGGGTTTCATCACGGAAACCAGCTTTGAAGACCACCTTCTTGATTTCTGCAGCATGGGTATCCCAATTCGGATCATCTCCGTAGCCCAAATCAAGGATGTTGTCGCCCGCAGGCTTCGTGGCGCCGCGATGGAAGGAGAGCGTGCCGGTTGGCGCATCCCATCGCACCCAACTGGCAGTAGCAGCCGTGAGATAACCTCCCTCTCCCGTGTGCGCCATTTCCACACCCGTCTTATCAGGGTTATAGTTGGGCAGATTAACACATCCGGCAAAAGCAAAACGACCCTCGGTTACTTTATCTGTAGTAAATGCAGAAGTGACATAAATCGTCTTGAGGTTTTTACAATTTTGAAACGCACTTAACATGGAAGTCATATTGGGCGTTGCAAACGACGAGAGATCAAGCGTCTCAAGCTTCGTACATGAGTAGAACATATTAGCCATCTTCTGCAGATTCTCCGTATCAAAACTGCTTAAATCAATACTTTCAAGGTTGGTGCACTTATAAAACATTAAATACATATCAATCACCTTGCTGGTATTGAAACTGCTGAGATCGAGACTCCGAAGCGACGAACATTGGGAGAACATTGACTCCATACTCGTCACATTTTCAGTATTGAAACCAGAGAGGTCGAGACTTTCAAGCGACTGACACGAAGAGAACAAGTACCGCATATCGGTCAAAGATCCAGTTTTAAAACCGGAAAGATTGAGATTGGAAAGTGCGACACAACCATAGAACATACTGCCCATGTTTTTCACTTTTTCAGCATTAGAACCAGATAGATCGAGTTCGGTAAGGCTTGCGCAACCTCTAAACATTCCATTGAGATCAGTCACGTTGCTGCCTATGAAACCTTTGGGCAAGTTGATTGTGCGAAGATTCGTAGAGCCTTCAAACATAGATCCCATATTTTCGACCTCTGACGTGTTCAAATAGTCCAAGTGCTCTATCCTAGTCAGACCTTCGAAGCAGAAAAACCAGGCATTACATGATTTGGGACGTGCATCCATGAAACTCTCGTCGAAGACCACGGTCTGTATAGCTTTTCTTTCAACATAATTGCGCCACAAGGGGCTTGCAGAAATTGCTATGTCGGATGTTTGTTTATTCTTGTCATAATAGAGCGTGAGGGTCTGAGTCTCTCGGTCCAATCTCGCATACATTCTACGATACTGTATCTGCGCCATCACGGGCTGCAGAAGCATAAGCATCAGCAAGAGCGAGAGCGCGCATCGGCGCTGCAATAGATATTGGGTCATTTTCTTGATCATGTTGATAGTCATTTTTTGTTTTAGTTTGGGTGCGCCAAGGCACCATTCGTTGGTTGTGATAGAAAGAAGGGGCAATAGGCTGTCTATTCCCCCCAGAGGAAACCGTCCTCGTCTAAGGTAAATTCGGCGTCCACCAGTTCCTGTCGAGTCTGAAAGCGCCCTTTATAAATTTTTACCTGCGAGGGGTTGATCATCATGCACGGCCCAGTCTGCGCGACGTCAACCTGGGACTTGAGATACTTTTTTTTCTTCATACTTTTATTTCTTGTTTTTGATTATTGTCTTCAAGATTAGTCCGTCGGGCGCACACGACAAAGACTCTGCCTCTGCCGCGTACGGACTTTTCCGACGCGATTATTAGTACAAAAGTAGGGAAAAGAAGCGAGACAGGGTGTCGCATTGCCCTGTCCAGGTGTCTCTTTGGTGGTAAATAGTTGTCTCCTTCCTACCAAAGAGACAATGGTTCATAGCCAGGAGCGGTTGCGTTTACATATTTTAAGAAACCAAGGAAAGAGCCGTCAAATATCAGAAAAGGGATCTTCAGATACGGAGAAAAGGGAATCTTCAGATACGAAGAAAAGGGCTCGTCTCCCTGCTACGAAAGAGACGCATCCGAATCGTGGGATCCGGCCAAATAGCGCTCACGCCAAACGGTCGGCGTACACGCCTCACGCGCCTTGAAGATGCGGTAGAGGTGGGTGCGGGAAGTAAAACCACATTCGGAGGAGATGATATCATTGCTGTAATCGGGGTTGGCAATCATCATTTTCTTGGCCGCAGCGAAGCGGATGTCGCTCAGCCATATCCGGAACGTAGTCTTCAGAGACTGGTCGAAGTATATCGTGAGTTCGTCTTTCGAGACATGGATCGCATGGGAGAGGGAGAGGAGGTTCACCCCCCCATCCTTATAGCCCATCGCCGCGCACCATTCGTCCAGCCGCTGCTGGATCTGCTTTCTTCGATCCTCAGGCATCAGCGAGGCAGTTTGCGTCTCCTCCGCCTGGTCGGCTGCATGGGCCGCGTCGGCATGAAATGCGTTATCAGGCGTTGCGTTATCAGGGGTTGTGCCAGCATGAGGCGTATGGGTACGAGACGCGTTGGTAGGAGCCCCATAGGCAGAAGTTACGCCAGCATGAGCCCCATCGCATGGAGCCGCCTCGCCAGGAGAATCGACACCAGGAGAAGCGACACTATGAGCCGCGGCGGCCTGTTGTGCTACCGTCTTCTCTTGCTGAGCGACTACGACAGCAGGGCTGACCTTTTCCTCCGCCTCTTCGTCGAGCAGCGACTCCTTCGGCTGATAGCTGTAGCCCAGGGCCACGAAACTCAGGACGAAGAAGAGGAAAGCCATGAGTCCCAAGGGCGCAAAAAAGTAAAGCAACTTGGTGGAGATGATGGCAAAGGGCGACACCAAGGCAGGGAAGAAGAGGATGAGGAGGCTGGCGCGGGAGTAGCGTACATAGGGCATGATGTCGCCGCCCGCCATCGTCTCCAGCAGACGGCGGCGCCTGATGATCTCGCGGACGATGACGACGACGCAATAGACCACATTGGCGGCAAAGAGGGCCTGCATAGCATAGAGCCAGGCCCCGATGCGCATGCTGCCATAGTGGAGACAGCCGATGAAGAAACAGGCGAAGATCGCCAGGTTGATCGCCGCGCAGACCGCATAGACCCTCCCCCTGCGGACATGGGTGGCCTCGATATGGAAGATGCCCATCGAGATGAGCGAAAAACAGGGTGCATAGACGAGGGCATTGACCGTGGCACCCACCGCGTCGTCAACGGCCCTGAAACCAAAGCACATCTGCATCAGATAGTGCGCCGCCAAGCCCATGATGCCGACAAAGATCAACCATCGTGCGCGCTCATAGCGCGGATTGAGCCATCGCGTCTGGAGACGAGTGACGGCGAGGGTGAAGGCATTGAACAGCATGAACAGGAAGCATGCGAACTGCAGCAGAAACAAATGATCCATTGGGCAAAAGATCTCGTTAGAATCGGAAAATAGGTTTTATGGACAAGGCACCTGCCCGGCGCTTGACGCCAGACAGATGCCTCATGATGATTACAGGCTGTAGGAGGTGCTACCCTCTCCTACTTCGTCATTTCATAGACCACGTCCATGAGCTCCTTGCCCAGGGCGTCGGCCTCCTCCATCGTGGCTGCCTCGCTATAGACGCGCATGATGGGCTCAGTATTGCTCTTGCGGAGGTGGACCCACTTCGTCGGGAAGTCGAGTTTCACACCATCAATATCCGTTACCCGCACGTCGTCCATCGATCCGAAGCGCTCCTTGACCTTGCCCAGGATGGCATCCATATCGGTGTCGGGCGTGAGGTCGATGCGGTTCTTGGCGATATAATAGGTCGGGAACGTCTTGCGGAGCTCACTGCACGTCAGTCCCTTCTGTGCCAGCGAACTGAGGAAGAGGGCGATGCCGACCAGGGCGTCGCGACCGTAGTGGCTCTCGGGATAGATGACTCCGCCATTGCCCTCGCCACCGATGACTGCACCCACCTCCTTCATCTTGGTAGTGACATTGACCTCGCCGACGGCAGAGGCAAAATACTGGCAGCCATGGCGCTCGGTGACGTCGCGCAGGGCGCGCGTAGAACTGAGGTTGGAGACGGTGGCGCCCTTCACATGATCGAGGATGTAGTCGGCCACGCTGACGAGCGTATATTCCTCGCCATACATCTTGCCGTCCTCCTGGATGAAGGCGAGACGATCGACGTCGGGATCGACGACGATGCCGAGGTCATAGCCTCCTGTCGCCACCTCGCCCATGATGCCTCCGAGATTCTTCTCCAGCGGCTCCGGATTGTGGGCGAAGTCGCCATTGGCCTCGCCATTGAGGATGGTGTAGCCGACGCCCAGTCGGTCGAGAAGCTTCGGCAGGATGACGCCGCCGACGGAGTTGATCGCATCGACGACAACGCGGAATCCACGCTTGCGGATGGCCTCCGTATCGACCAGGTCGAGCGCGAGGACGGCCTCGATGTGGCGGTCGTCGAAACTGTCGTCCTGGCGGTAAGTGCCTATATGATCGACATCAGCATAGTCGAAGTCCTCCTTCTCCGCCATGGCGAGCACGGCGTTGCCGTCGGCCTTGGTGAGGAACTCGCCCTCGTGGTTGAGCAACTTGAGCGCGTTCCACTGGCGCGGGTTATGGCTGGCGGTGACGATGATGCCACCTGCAGCATGACTCATACGTACGGCCAGTTCGGTGGTCGGGGTCGTGGCAAGCCCGATATCGAGCACGTCATAGCCCATTCCTATCAGTGTGCCGCAGACCACCAGTCGGACCATGTCGCCCGAGATGCGCGCGTCGCGGCCTACCACGATACAGTTGCTGCCCGTCGGGTCGCTCTGACGGATAAACTTGGCATACGCCGTGGTAAACTTGACGATGTCCAACGGGTTGAGCGTATCGCCGGTAGGGCCTCCGATGGTTCCACGGATGCCGGAAATGGATTTGATCAGTGTCATATTTTCTCTTTAGTTTTGTAATTGCATGTTATCTTCCGCGCTCGTAGGTGATATCGTAGAGACACGGATAGACCGACATCGTGGCCGCATAGGTGCCCTCGGTGGAGGGTACGATGATGCGCACGCGGGCGATGCGGTCGTCGGCCGAGAGCGGCCTACCCACCTTGATGTAAGGCAGCGGGGAAAGCCATCCGTTGGGCACCTGGGTGCTGCCGGAACTTCTTCCATAGACTTGATACATCACACTCGACGTGGGGTCGAAGGAGGCCGTGAAGGTGCCGGAGGTGTTCGTGACCGACATCTTGTCGACCAGCGCGCTGAAATAGAGGATGTTGTTGGTGGCGATGATGCTATCGGTGAGGAGGTTGCGCTCGGTGAATCGGCAGAGCACGGTGGCCGTCTCGCCATCCTTGATCTTCTCTCCGCAACCCTTCTCTACGATTTGGAGATAGATGCCCGAAGACTCGAGCAGCACAAACTCGTTCTTGCTCACGTCGGTCATCGTGTCTTGATCGAAAAACTGGCGTTCGGAGATGACCGTCACGCTGCTGTCGTTGAGATACTGGCGGATGGCTCCGTTCTCTCGCTTGCGCTGGTCAGCATAGGTCTCGTCATTGCTGCACGCCGACCAGAGCAGAGCTGCGAGCGGGAGGAGGAGAAAAAGCGTTTTCTTCATCGGAATCTTTTACGTTCAATAATATCTTACTGCAAAGTTATAGCAAATCGTCTGTTCCACCATAAGACGACGCCCATTTTTAGCTACTTTTGACATTAAAGACTGTCCTACGGACCATGATTCTGGCCCGCGAGGGGTCATCGCAGCTGCTCCTTGTAGGCCATGATGGCTCGGAGGACCACCTGCTCGGCTTCCTCGATGGAGCACTCCAGGCGTCCGCCTGCCGCGTCTTCGTGTCCTCCGCCGTGGAAGAACTCCTCCGCCATCTTGCGGCAGTGGAACCCATTGCCCGAACGGAGGCTGACGCGTATGACCTGATCCTTCTCGGTGTCCTCGCGCAGCGAGATGGAGAGTTTGAGTTTTTTGATCTTCTGCGGGATGTTGACCACGCCCTCCAGGTCGCCCCTGACAAACTGGAAACGTCGCATTTCGTCGCGCGTCACGGTGTAGTAGGCCGCATGGGAGGCCGGCAGGACGCGCAGTTTCTTGAAGATCACATAGGACCTGAACTTGATGGCCTGTGGCGAGTAGTTGTGATAGACGCGGTTATAGACGCGGTCTTTGTCCACGCCCTTCTCCAGCAGGTGGCTGATGATGAGATAGACGGCTGGCGCATTGGAGTTGTAGGTGAAGGCCCCCGTGTCCGTCATCATGCCGCAGTAGATACATTGCGCCATCTGCAGCGTCATCTCGTCGTAGACGCCCAACTGCCACAGCAGGCGGAAGACGAGTTCCGACGTGCTCGACATCGCGGGATGGGAGACGGAGAGCGCCGCCTCGACGGTCGGGCCCACATGGTGGTCGATGAGCAGTCGGGGCGCCTTCGGCTGGGCAATGACGTCCGCCATGTCCCCCGTGCGCGAGAGGTCGTTGTAGTCGAGACAGCAGACGAGGTCGGCCTTGTCGAAGGCCTCCTTCGCGCGGTCGGGATGCTTGTCGTAGCGGAGCAGCGTCTGCGATCCCGGGAGCCACATCAGGAAGTCGGGAGCGGCATCGGGGATCACGCAGGTGACGTCCTTGCCCAGGGCCTGCAGATACTGCGCCCAGGCCAACATCGACCCGATGGCATCTCCGTCGGGCGACTTATGGACTGTGACTACCACGGAGCTGGCATCGGCAGTCAGCTGCTGCAACAGAGCAAGCTGACTGTCGTCCAGAAGGTTGATTTCCATGTAGAAATGGTTGGTGATACGATTAGAACAGTTTGGCGGGATAGACGCCCTCATCGACGAGGCGCTGGATGCGATCCACGACGCCCTGACGATCGGCAGGATAGGTGACGCCAAACCAATGGCTGGTGGTATCGAGGACCTTGACAGCCGCCGTACCGTCGTTGATGAGCTTGTTGACCATCAGCGGGATGAAGAACTCGGCCTTCAGGTTGGCCATGTTCTCCGGATCGGAGAGGAACGTCTTGAAATACTCCTCGCTATAGTCGAAATAGTCGGGCGTGAATCCCCATACGTTCATCGAGACCGGCGTGTTGTCGGGCGTCGTCACCCACTGGTCGTCGTCGTCCTTATACTGCACGGCGCCGTCCCTGCGCTCTATCTTCGTGCGCTCCACGACGGTGGCCAGGTTGCCCTCGGCGTCGGTCGTGCAGATGCCACGCGATACCGTTCCGTTCTCGCTGAGCGTGTTGCCCACGCGGAAACCCACCATCGCATAGCGATTCTTGCTGCCCTCGGGGAGCTCGGAGAGATACTTGCCGATGACCATGAAGGTGTCGCGATTGTAGAAGTCGTCGCAGTTGATGACGCAGAACGGCTCCTTGATGACGTCCTTAGCCATCAGTACGGCGTGGTTGGTGCCCCACGGTTTCACGCGGCCCTCGGGCGTGGTGAATCCCTCGGGGAGGGCGTCGAGGCTCTGGAAGACGAGCTCTGCGGGGATGTGGCCCTCATACTTGGCGAGGACCTGCTTGCGAAACTGCTCCTCGAAGTCCTTTCTGATGACGAAGACGATCTTGCCAAATCCCGCCTGGATGGCGTCGTATATGGAGTAGTCCATGATGGTCTCACCATTGGGTCCAAGTCCGTCGAGCTGCTTCAGCCCGCCGTAGCGGCTACCCATGCCGGCAGCCAAAAGAAGTAATGTCGGTTTCATGTCTTTTTATGATTTTGTCATGATTATACTTTGTTCTCTCTACCTCATTTATATAGCGCACGCGCGGCGCCCCATCTCTCCGGGGCCCGCCCAGGCGCTCGCCCTCCCCCACTCGGGGCTAATCGAGCAGGGTGCTGCTGCGTACGCGGCTCAGCGTCTCCGGCGTCATCTGGAGAAAACTGGCCACATAGACCAGGGGTGCGCGGAGGACGATCTGTGGCGCCAGTTTGCAAAACTTGCGGTAGCGCTCCTGTGCCGTCTCGAAGCGCACGAGGTCGGCCATGACCTGCGAGATCACGAGGCTCTCCTCCAATATCTTGCGAAAGAGGATCTGTATGTTCACGTTGTGGAGGGCCACCTGCTCCAGGCGATGCTTGGGGAGCGCATAGATATAGGAGGCCTCCAGGGCCTCTACCTGCAGATGGGTGGGCTCTTCGTGAAACAGGCTCTCGATGCACATGAAGATGGTGTGGTCCACCCCCAGGTGCTCCGTGATCTGCTTGCCGTTCTTGAAGTAGAACTGGCGGATCAGTCCGCGCTCCACATAGTAGATGTTGCGGCAGACCTCGCCCTCCCTTAGGATTATCTCGCCCTTGCTGAACTTCATGGGCACCAGCACGCTCTCCAGCACGTCGAGTTCCTCGTGGGTCATCGTACTGTACTTGCGTGCCAATTCGCGGGCCACCTCCCTGGGGGTTGCTATCGGTTCTCTCATCGTGTCTCCTCTTTCTCCTTTTATATATCTTGTTGGCCGAAGGATGTTCCTCCGGCGGTTAGTCCAATTTCAGCACGGCCAGGAACGCCTTCTGAGGCACCTGCACGTTGCCTACCTGCTTCATGCGCTTCTTGCCCTTCTTCTGCTTTTCGAGGAGCTTGCGCTTGCGGCTGATATCTCCGCCATAACACTTCGCCGTCACGTCCTTGCGCACCTGCTTCACGGTCTCGCGTGCGATGATCTTCGCTCCGATGGCCGCCTGGATGGCAATGTCAAACTGCTGGCGCGGTATCAGTTCCTTGAGTTTCTCACACATCCTGCGTCCAAAGGCCACGGCGTTGCTCTCGTGGGTCAGCGTGGAGAGGGCATCGACGGGCTCGCCGTTGAGCAGGATGTCGAGCTTGACCAGCTTCGAGGGGCGGAACGAGTCGATATGGTAGTCGAACGAGGCGTAGCCCTTGGAGATGCTCTTGAGCTTGTCGTAGAAGTCGATGACGATCTCGCCCAGCGGGATCATAAAGACGAGCTCCAGTCGGTTGCCGCTGACGTAGTTTTGGCTCACGAGCTCGCCGCGCTTGTCGAGGCAGAGCTTCATGATCGGGCCGATAAACTGGCTGGAGGTGATGATGCTGGCCTTGATAAACGGTTCCTCGATATGGTCTATCATCGTCGCGTCGGGCAGTCCCGAGGGGTTGTGTACCTCCTTCACCTCTCCTTGCTTGTCATAGACCATGTAGCTGACGTTGGGGACGGTGGTGATCACGTCCATGTTGAACTCGCGGTCCAGTCGCTCCTGGATGATCTCCATGTGGAGCAGTCCGAGGAATCCGCAGCGGAATCCGAAGCCGAGGGCCTGGGAGCTCTCGGGCAGGAAGGTCAGCGAGGCGTCGTTGAGCTGGAGCTTCTCCAGCGAGGCGCGGAGGTTCTCGTAGTCGTTGGGGTCGATGGGATATACGCCGGCAAAGACCATCGGCTTCACCTCCTGGAATCCCTCGATGGCCTTGGCGCAGGGCCGTTCGACGTGGGTGACGGTGTCGCCCACCTTCACCTCCTTGGCGTCCTTGATGCCACTGATGATGTAGCCCACCTCGCCGGCAGTGAGCTGCGCCTTGGGCACCATGTCCATCTTCAGCACGCCCACCTCATCGGCGTCATACTCCTGGCCGGTGTTGAAAAACTTCACCTTGTCGCCCTTGCGCACCACGCCGTTATCGATCTTCACCAGCGTGATGATGCCGCGGAAGGAGTTGAAGACCGAGTCGAAGATGAGGGCTTGCAGCGGCGCTTCCTTGTCGCCCGTCGGCGCGGGGATGCGGTCCACGACGGCGCGGAGGATGTCATCCACGCCCTCGCCCGTCTTGCCCGAGGCCCGGATGATCTCCCCGGGCTCGCAGCCGAGCAGATCGACGATCTCGTCCTCCACCTCCTCGGGCATGGCGTTGGGCATGTCTATCTTGTTGATGACCGGGATGATCTCCAGGTCGTGGTCGATGGCCATATAGAGATTGCTGATGGTCTGCGCCTGCACGCCCTGTGTGGCATCGACGATGAGCAGCGCGCCCTCGCAGGCGGCAATGCTTCGCGACACCTCGTAGGAGAAATCGACGTGGCCCGGCGTGTCTATCAGGTTGAGCAAATATTTCTTTCCCTCCATCGTGTACTCCATCTGGATGGCGTGGCTCTTGATGGTGATGCCGCGCTCGCGCTCCAAATCCATGTTGTCCAACATCTGACCCTCCGTGACTTGGATGGTCTTGGTGCGCTCCAACAGACGGTCGGCCAGGGTGCTCTTGCCGTGATCGATATGGGCTATGATGCAAAAATTCCGTATATGGTCCATTCTTGTATTGTAATTTCAAAATGCAAAAGTAGCAATAAAAAACGAGATACACGACTTCCAGCCCGTTTTTTGCTCGCCAACCATGCAAAACGGTGCCACGGGACGCGCTTTGGCAAAACCTTTGTGGCTCTTTTTGCCACTTAGAGGAAATAAAAAACACGATTTGGCGTTATTTCCATAGCGTGGCGATGGCGGACCCGGGACACGACCTGCCCCAGGGAGGCTTCGCCATAGCCGACATTTACAGAAACTAAAAGAGAAAAACTTACATGAAACAGACAATTTTAGTGACGGGCGGAACGGGCTTCATCGGTAGCCATACCACCGTGGAACTGATCGAGGCTGGCTACGACGTGGTCATCATCGACAACCTTTCCAACTCCAAGATAGAGGTGCTCGACGGCATCGAGAAGATCACGGGTGTGCGCCCGGCCTTCGAACAGGTAGATCTGCGCGACAAGGCTGCCACGGAGGCCGTGTTCCAGAAGTATCCGGCCATCGCTGGCATCATCCACTTCGCCGCTTCCAAGGCCGTGGGCGAGAGCGTCCAGCTGCCCCTGCTCTACTACCGCAACAATGTTGTCTCGCTCATCAACCTCCTGGAGCTCATGCCTGCCTATGGCGTCAAGGGCATCATCTTCTCCAGCAGCTGCACGGTCTATGGACAACCCAACCCCGAGAACCTGCCCGTCACGGAGGACGCGCCCCACCAGAAGGCCACCTCGCCCTATGGCAACACCAAGGAGATCAACGAGCAGATCATCTACGACTTCATCCATAGCGGCGCGGCCGTCAAGAGCATCGTCCTGAGATACTTCAACCCCATCGGCGCTCATCCCTCGGCGCTCATCGGCGAACTGCCCAACGGCGTGCCCAACAACCTCATCCCCTACGTCACGCAGACGGCGATGGGCATCCGCGAGCAACTGACCATCTTCGGCAACGACTACGACACGCCCGACGGCACCTGCATCCGCGACTACATCTATGTCGTCGATCTGGCCAAGGCGCATGTGGCGGCCATGGCGCGCGTGCTGGACCAGGAGACCGAACCGATCGAGTATTTCAACATCGGCACGGGCAAGGGCAACTCCACGCTGGAGATCGTCACGACCTTTGAGGAGGCCACGGGCGTGAAACTCAACTGGAAGTATGGTCCGCGCCGCGAGGGCGACATCGAGAAGATTTGGGGCGACTGCACCAAGGCCAACAAGGTGTTGGGCTGGAAGGCGGACACGCCCCTGGCCGACGTGCTCCGCAGCGCCTGGAAGTGGCAGGAGAAACTGCGCGAGGACGGCGTGATGTAGAATAACCGAAGTTTCGCAAGTGGTTCAAGAACGGGCTGAAGGCCCAAAAGCTCCTAGCCCAGGGCGTCGCCCTGGGTATAATAACAATCAGCAAGGCGCCCTGTAAGGGCAAAAGCCTTATATATTGCCTGGATTTTTAAAGCTTTTGCCCTTACAGGGCGACAGGTTTGCGCCGTAATAACCCAGGGCGATGCCCTGGGCTAGGAGCTACTGCCCTTTCAGGGCGTGTGGAGCTTACATGCGAAAGTTGAGTAGAATAACCTTTGGGCGGGATGGGCCGACCTTCCCGCCCTTGACAGAAAAAAGATATGGAAAAGAGAAAGATTTGTATGGTCACCGGCGCGACGAGCGGCATCGGTGAGGCTTGCGCGCTGCGCTTTGCCAAAGAGGGCTACGACGTGATCATCACGGGCCGCAGAGACCACCTGCTCCAGGCGCTGGCCGAGCGCATCGAGGCGCTGGGCGTGCGTGCGAAGACGCTCTGCTTCGACGTGAGAGACCAGCAGCAGGTGTTTGACGTCTGCGGCAGCCTGGAGGCCGACTGGGCCGAGATCGACGTGCTGATCAACAACGCCGGACTGGCCTTGGGTCTCGACCCGCTGCAGGGTGGCGACCTCGACGACTGGAACACGATGATCGACACCAACATCAAGGGCCTGCTCTACGTGAGCCGCGCGCTCGTGCCGGGCATGGTGGAGCGCAACCGTGGCGAGATCATCAACATCGGTTCGGTGGCTGGCGACGCTGCCTACGCCAACGGCAACGTCTATTGCGGCACGAAGGCGGCGGTGAAGATGATCACCGACGGACTGCGCATCGACACGGCCCACACGCGCATCCGCGTGACCAATATCAAGCCGGGACTGGTGGAGACCCACTTTAGCAACGTCCGCTTCCACGGCGACGACGAGCGGGCCAACAATGTCTATAAGGGCATCAAGCCGCTCACGGGCGAGGACATCGCTGACGTGGCCTACTATGCGGCCAGCGCGCCGGCCCATGTGCAGATCGCCGAGGTGCTCGTCCTGGCCACCCACCAGGCCAGCGGTTCCGTCGTCAAGCGCAACGCCGAATGATGACGGTGGCGGAATATCGGCAGGCCGTCCTCCAGGCCATTCTCCAGGCCAAGGCCCAGGACGGAGCGCCGCGCACCGACGAGGAGACGGCCAAGACATACCTCGACTCGCTCAGCGACAACGACCTGGAGGAGGGCATGCTTTTCAACACGCCCGAGGAAGTGGCCGAGATGGTGCTGGAGATTCTGTAGCCGCGCGGAGTTGGGAAACAGCAAGATACTTTTTGTTACTCAAGTTTCGCATGTAAGCTCCACACGCCCTGAACCAACGGTCACCGGCCGAAGGGAAAGGTAAAGGGCAGAAGCTCATAGCCCAGGGCATCGCCCTGGGTTATTACGGACTCAAACCTGTCGCCCTGTAAGGGCAAAAGCTTTAAAAATCCAGGCAAGATATAAGGCTTTTGCCCTTACAGGGCGCATTGCTGATTGCTATTATACCCAGGGCGATGCCCTGGGCTAGGAGCTTTCGGGCCTTCAGCCCGTTCTTGAACCACTTGCGAAACTTCGGTTGTTATACCCCTTGATTATAGTTTCACTTTCTTTGCCTTGCCTTCGCTCTCATTGCTCATGCGGTCGAGTGCGGTGACGACATAGACCCACTTGGTCTTGCCGTGGTCGTAGGGCAGGACGTAGCGCGGCTCGCGCGTGATGGCGACGATGCGGGCAGGATTGGACAGGTCGATCTTCTCACCCTTGGCAAAGCGATAGACCACATACTGGTGGGCCTCGTCCTGCCATCCCTTGGCCGCCTTCGCCGGCAGCCATTGGAGCGTGTAGCCCTGGGCCGTCCAGCGCGCCTTGACCTTGCGCACCTTCTCGGGCGCCTCACTGTCTATGAACGGCATGAGGGGCTGCAGGGCGGGATAGCGCCAGTAGTCCGTGCGCAGCACCGTGCCGTAGTTGCCGGGGTTATCGACCGCCGCCTTCGCATACCAGAGCACCGTGCCCTTGACGTTGGCACACTGACGGTGGAGGCGGTGCTTGGCGCCCAACTGGTGGACGCTGGGGTTCTGCGGGTCGGGATATTTCACCGTGCGCAAGACGTCCTCGCCGATATACAACGGGCGGTTGGCGGCGTGGCGGTTCCACCAGCCGATGAGCTCCTGGTAGTCGGCGGCCTTGTGGCCGATCTCCCAGTAGAGCTGGGGCACGCAGTAGTCGATCCATCCGTTGTTCACCCATTTGAGCACGTCGGCATAGAGCTCGTCGTAGTTCTGCAGTCCGCTGGTCGCGCTGCCGTTGGGGTCCGACCGCTTGTTGCGGTAGATGCCGAAGGGAGAGACGCCAAACTTCACCCACGGTTTGATGCGGTGGATCTCCTCGCCGAGGGCCTTGATGAAGACATCGACATTGTCGCGGCGCCAATCGGCGACGGAGGCAAACTGGCGTCCGTAGCGGTTGTAGGAGGTCTGGTCGGGGATGGGGAAGCCTGCCACGGGATAGGGATAGAAATAGTCGTCGATATGGAGGCCATCGACGTCATAGCGGCTGACGATATCGCCGACGATGCGGAGGATGTAGTCGCAGTTCTCGCGCTGGCCGGGGTCGAGGATCTTGAGTCCGTCGTAGTCGAAGACGCGCTCGGGATGGGTCACGGCGATGTGGTTGACGGCCAACTCGCGCGTGTCCTTCGTCTTGGCCCGATAGGGATTGATCCAGGCGTGGAGTTCCATGCCGCGACGGTGACACTCGTCAATCATCCACTGCAGCGGGTCCCAATAGGGCGAGGGCGGCGTGCCCTGGCGACCGGTCAGGAAGCGGCTCCACGGTTCGTAGCGGCTCGCGTAGAGCGCATCGCACTCGGCGCGCACCTGGAAGATAATGGCATTGACGCCGTCTTTCTGCAGCTCGTCGAGCTGATAGGACAGCGTGCGCTGCATCTCCTGCGTGCCGAGGCCAAGAAACTGGCCGTTGACGCACTGGATCCAAGCGCCGCGAAACTCGCGCTTCGGACGGCTCTCCTGGGCCACCAACTCGCTGACGGGCAACAGAAGGAGCACCGACAGCCATATCACTCTCAATATCTGGGAAGTTTTCATACGATGATTTTCATGCAATGATTTTCATACGAGGGAATTGTGCCAAACCTGCTTGCGGGCTCGAGCGAGGGGCTAATGGCCGTTCTTGGCGGCCTTGCGAAACTTCATGCGGTGAAACTTGCGCTCGGCGTCGAGGGCGGCCTTGAGCTTCACCGCACTCATCACCTTCAGCATCCGCAGGTGGTAGTCGCGCTCCACCTGGCGCATGCTGATCTCGAGGTTGTCGCGGCGCTCGATGAGGGCGCGTGCCGCACGATCGTTGTCCGCCTGCTGCTTGCGCAGCTGGCGCAGTTGGCCGTGGATCTTGCGCTTCTTGGCCACCATTTCCTTGTAGAGTGGCACGAAACGGCGGGTCTCCTCGGGGGTGAGGTGCGCCTGCTGGACGATGTAGGTCTGCTTCTCAGCCTCGAAGGCCTGGGCGTCGAAGTGGTGCTGCGCCGAGGCGGCGGTCAGGCCACAGAGCAGGAGGAGCGTGAGGAGGAATCGTTTTCTGAACGGGTTCATAGGCTCTAAGTGTTATTCTCCGGAGATATAGGCGTAGGCGTCGTCCTCGTCCATCATCGTGTAGTCGGCGAGCCGGTCGAGGTCGTCGGTATAGGATTCCGCCTTCGAGACCTTGGGGGCGTGGGACACGGTCGCCGCCATGTCGCCCTGCGGATTCGTCGAGTTCACGCCGAGTCCGACAAGGACAATCACGCCCACCACGCAAGCGGCTGCCACAAGGGGCGACAACTGCTTCCACAAAGACTTGCGGACGACGCGCACCACGGGCTGCGCTGCGTCGGCAGCCACGCTCCGCATCACCTCTTCCTCTACGCGATCAAAATAGGCGTCGGGGACGGTGAAGGGACGATCCGTACCGTACCGGGTCTTCAATGCCTCATCTATCTCCATCATAATTTCTTCTTTTCACATTAGGACGCATCGCGAGAAAGAAAGTTTAGAGCCCATCGAAAAAAATCATCATGCCGCGAAGAATTTGAACAAGGAGGCCGATGGCGAGCAAACCGCGGAGGCAGTTGACGAGGAGATCTCTGAGGCAGTTGCCGAGGAAAGCTCGGTAGCTGATTCCCCCTCCAAGATTCACATCTTAGAGTGGCGAACCCAAGTCTATGAAAAACAATCTCATCTATGGAAGAACTCTGTATCATTGCGTTGAAGGTTTTAAAAATGAATCAAAATGGAGACCTTGCCGATGGTAGCTTAGGACCGGCGCCGCTAGTTGCTTACCCTTCACTCCTGTCGTAAGAAACGCCCATCGCGGGCCCTCTATGGGTTTGTTCCGCAAGTCTCAAATGATGGTGCAAAGATTTTGCAAGCGAGCGCAATGAGAGCTTGCTCTCAAATCGCCGAGCGCCGATAAATCTTCTGCAAAGGTACGAAGAATATTTCATACCACCAAATAAAATCACAAATATTTTCCAACTTTTTTTCATCGCAGTAAAATGGACACATAGCATAGCTATGTGAACCTCCCGCTTCCGCTCAGAACTATCTTTACAATACGTTCTATGTGCAGAGCGGACAAGTGGGGAGAAGAGGGAGATCCATCATGTTACAATGTTATCATGTTACATGTTACGTTAAGAGAAAT